>Ga0316204_10000254_pt1 | contig 219145 bp, 207 predicted proteins | sample 6monrhotite_MG_2_FD_205661 | JGI IMG/M metagenome (GOLD analysis project Ga0316204, IMG submission 205661) | Microbial mat bacterial communities from mineral coupon in-situ incubated in ocean water Damariscotta River, Maine, United States -... | ecosystem: Environmental > Aquatic > Marine >... | reverse complement strand
AGAAAATACAGGTTAGAAATAAATAGTTGAAATAAGAAAAAAATACAGGCAAAGTGAATTCAAATTAAAACAAATCTGGCTTAAGGGGAATGACCGTCGTAAATTGGCTTTTTCTACAGCCTCGTTACCCGTTAGTATAACATCTGTTTGAGAATTAAAATTTAAGAGAATTTCTATTATCGCTTTTTTTAGGAACCACACTATGAAACTTGTTCAATCAATTTTATTATTATCACTAGCATTTTCTTTTAATCTTATTGCCAGCGAACCAAATGCTGCGTCAGTCAATGAAGATAAGAAAGAGCAAAAATGGGATGTCAATAATCCTCCCGGTGAATCTTATCTTGCGAATATTGACGTGACTCAAGGTACCTGGATGAACGTGGACATCAGCCCAAATGGTAAAACCATTCTCTTTGACCTACTTGGCGATATTTATATTATGCCAATCAAAGGCGGCAAAGCGAAGCCATTAACCCACTCAATAGCCTGGGAAATGCAAGCTCAATTTAGTCCTGATGGCAAAAAAATAGCTCTTACCTCCGATCAAGGAGGCGGCGATAATATCTGGATTATGGATATCGATGGAACTAATCAAAAACAGGTTACCAATGAAAAATTTCGATTGTTAAATAGTCCGACATGGAGTCCTGATGGAAGATTCATAGCAGCAAAAAAGCACTTTACCTCAAAACGTTCATTGGGCGCAGGCGAAATTTGGCTATATCACATAGCAGGAGGTTCAGGACTGCAGCTTAACGAACGACCAAACGACCAAAAAGATATCGGTGAGCCTAGTTTTTCACCTGATGGTAAAAAAGTTTATTTTTCACGAGATTCTACTCCCGGACAAATCTTTGAATATAGCAAAGATTCGAACCAAATTATTTATGAAATTTTCTCAATTGATCGTAAGAATGGAGAAATAAAAAAAGAGGTGTCTGGAATGGGTGGTGCTGTACGTCCAACACCATCACCGGATGGAAAGTATCTTGCCTATGTTAAGCGGATAAGAAATCAATCTAGTTTATTTTTAAAAGATTTAACCACAGGCAACGAAAAAGTTATCTACAAAAAACTCGATCGTGACATGCAAGAAACCTGGGCTATTCACGGTGTTTATCCCACAATCGCATGGACGCCAGATAGTCAGAATTTAGTGTTTTGGGCTGAAGGCAAACTACACAAATTAGATCGCATTACTCAAGTCGCTAAAGAGATCCCATTTCACGTGAAAACAACCCGAGAAATGCGCAAAGCGGTTAAATTTAATGTTGATCCTGGCTCAGATAATTTTCAAACAAAAATGCTTCGCTGGGTTCAAGTCAGTCCAAATGGCAAGCAGGTTGTTTTTCAAACACTCGGGCAACTTTATACTCGAGGTTTACCAAATGGAAAAGCGAAACTTTTAACCAAAGATAAAAACGAGTTCGCTTTTTATCCATCCTATTCTAATGATGGTAAGTGGATTGTTTATACTAGCTGGAATGATGATAAACAAGGTACAGTAAAAAAGATACGTTCTAACGGAGGTAATTCACAAACTTTAGTTAAGACGCCTGGAAAATACATCGAGCCCAGTTTTTCTGCTGATGGAAAAAATATTGTTTACCAAAAAATCACTCATGGCACATTATTGTCGCCAGAGCACGATATTAATCCAGGCGTTTATCAGATCAGCGCAAAAGGTGGCGATCCAAAATTAATTACCGAATCAGGTAGTAATCCATTTTATTCCGTATCGGGGAAAAGGGTTTTTATCACTCGCATTAAGAATAAAAATACTCAACTAGTAAGTGTTGATCTAAACGGGTTCGATGCAATTACTCACGTCAGTAATCAATGGGCTACCGAATTTGGGCTTTCTCCAGATGGAAAATTTCTGAGTTTTAGAGAAAGATATCAAATGTATCTTATACCTTTTACGGAAGCGGCTAAAACAATCAATATCTCCCCTAAGTCCACTAATATGCCTATCCTGAAAATCAGTGATATCGGCGGAAAATATCTATCTTGGAGCAAGAACAGTAAACGAGTAAACTGGTCTTTAGGCTCTGAGCTTTCTCAACTAGATTTACCACCGACTAGTCAATGGAAAGACAACAAAGGCGATTTAAAAACAAAAAAAATATCGCTGGGCTTTAGCGTAAAAAGCGATACCCCAAGCGGAAGTATTTTATTGACGGGTGCTAAGATTATTACCATGAATGGCGATCAAGTGATTGAGCAAGGTGACATCTTAATCAAGAATAACCGTATTCAAGCTGTCGGCGAAACTGGATCTCTTGATGTTCCAACCAATGCAAAACATATTACGCTAAGCGGAAAAACGATCATTCCAGGGATCATCGATGTTCATTGGCATGGAAAACAAGGAAGCAACCAATTAACCCCTCAACAAAATTGGATGAACCTTGCATCGCTGGCATTTGGAGTGACCACCATTCATGATCCTTCCCATGATACCGCTGAAATTTTTTCTTCAGCTGAGTTAGCGAGAAAAGGAACGACTATCGCGCCAAGAATTTTTTCAACGGGACGTATTTTATATGGTGCCGAACATTACATCACAGCAAATGTTGATAGTCTGAAAGATGCAAGTGGTCATTTACAAAGACTCAAAAAACAAGGCGCTTTTTCCGTTAAGAGTTATAACCAACCACGCCGTGATCAACGTCAGCAAATCTTAACAGCAGCGCGAGAAAATAAAATGCTAGTTGTCCCTGAAGGTGGATCAACATTCCAGCATAATCTCACCATGATAATCGATGGTCACACCGGCATCGAACATTCAATTCCCGTAGCCGCAATTTATGATGATGTAAAACAGCTTTGGTCACAAAGTGAAACGGCTTATACCCCAACTTTGGTGGTTTCCTACGGCGGTATTTGGGGTGAGCATTATTGGTATCAAGAGAGCGATGTTTGGAAACATCCAGTACTCAGTCAATACGTCCCGAAAGAAGTTTTATATCCGCGATCTATTCGTCGCACAATGGCACCAAAAGAAGATTACAATCATTTTAATTCAGCAAGAGTTTCAGCCGAACTTCAAGATCTGGGTGTTAACGTACAATTGGGAGCTCATGGACAAAGGGAAGGGTTAGGCGCTCATTGGGAAATGTGGATGTTTGCACAGGGCGGAATGACACCATTAGAAGTGCTCCGAGCTTCAACAATTGACGGGGCAAAATATATTGGCATGGAAAAAGACCTAGGTTCGCTTGAAGCCGGAAAATTAGCAGACTTAGTTGTTTTAGATAGTGACCCGATACAAAATATTTACGCAACGGATAAAGTTAATTTGGTTATGATTAATGGTCGATTGTATGATGCTAAAACAATGAATGAAGTTGGTAATCATCCAAAGAAGCGTAAGCCGTTATTTTTTATGGATCAATAGTTTGACCTGTTAAACCTTATAAAAGAGTAAAGGACAAAACCTATCGACCTCTCCCTATCCCTCTCCTTCCAAAGAGAGGGGATTATCACTTTCTCTGCCATTTGGAAGAGGATTGGAGAGAGGCAGTCTTTTTAAACGGGAATAAATATGAACACTTTTTATTGGTTTGATTTTGAGACTTTTGGCGTTAACCCGGCAAGAGATAAACCTAGTCAGTTTGCAGGCATTCGCACCGATTATGATTTCAATATCATCGATGATCCAATTAATATTTATTGCAAACCATCTAATGATTTTATTCCACATCCTGAAGCTTGCCTCATTACCGGGATCACGCCTCAAGTCGCTTTACAAAAAGGGCTTTGTGAACGAGATTTTTTCCATGAGATTCATATGCAAATTTCAGAGCCAAACACTTGTAGTGTTGGATACAATAATATTCGATTCGATGATGAAGTGATCCGTCATGGGTTTTATCGAAACTTTTACGATGCCTATGCTCGCGAATGGCAAAATGGAAATTCGCGTTGGGATATTATTGATTTGCTACGTATGACCCATGCGTTAAGACCGAACGGAATTGAATGGCCGACAGATGAAGATGGGGTCGTCAGTTTTCGATTAGAATTATTAAGCAAAGCGAATGGGATCGAACATGAAGATGCCCATGATGCATTAGCGGATGTTTACGCCACCATCAATATGGCAAAACTGGTTAAGAAAAAACAGGCAAAGCTCTATGATTATTTATTTTCTTTAAAGGATAAACGCATGGTCATGGCGGAACTCGATCTGGTTAATCACAAGCCTTTTGTTCATTGTTCAGGAATGCTTGGCAACACCCATCAATATACTGGCATTATGATGCCACTAGCTAAACATCCTACCAATAAAAATAGTGTTATTTGTATTGATCTTACTCGTCCATTCGGTGACTTACAAAATCTATCCGTTGAACAAATAAGTAAACGAATTTTTACCCGACAAGATGAATTGCCCGAGGGCATAGACAGACTCGCCATAAAAGAAGTTCACTATAATAAATGTCCAGCGGTTGCTCCTTTGGGCGTATTAGATGAGGCAAGTCAAAAGCGACTTAAAATTAATCTGAATGAATGTTTAGACAGAGCTGATCAGTTAAAAGTGTTTATCAAACCACTCGCTAATAAATTACTCGATGTGTACCAAAGTAAAATATTTGAGCCGATAACAAATCCCGATCATGCACTTTATTCTGGTGGCTTTTTTAGTACGCAAGATAAAAATAAAATGGAACAAGTACGTAACACTGATTGGCAAGTTTTAGCGAAATCACATTATCAATTTTCAGATAATCGATTGGAGGAATTGCTGTTTAGATATCGTGCGCGTAATTCAATTGATAGTTTGAATGAATCAGAATTGAAACGATGGAATAGTTTGAGAGAATCTCAGTTTACCAGTCATGAAAGTGGTTCGACTTTGATATATTCGGAATTTAAAGAGATTATAGAGTCCTTGAAAAATCAAGGTAGGGATGAATTTATTCTAGGACAATTAGATAAATATGTAATGGCAATTATCGAAGATGTTATCGCGTATACAAATTGATTACAAAGTTTCCTTTTGCCACAACGCGACATTATTCGAGTTTAGTAAAAAATATATTCGGACAAAAAAGACCACTTCAAATAATCCCATGATAATCAAGTATCGTAAGCCGTGGTCGAAATAATTCCATATATTCATAAAAAAAATAACTATCGGCAAGATCAGAAATACAGATTTTATATCTTTCTTTTTACTTCCTATCTCCCATGCTAACCAAATCAGACAGATTGATACAAGAAAATCAACTGTATAGATATAAGGATCATAATCACCAGATTCACTGTAAAAATCCAGATCTAAATATGTACCTAAAAACATCACTATAATGGTTGAGAATAGTAATAAAAAAACACTTATTATTTCTCGTGGCATACTGTTCCTATTCATAATACCCTTGTAATTCTCGCGAGCTTGCTAACGTATAATTTACAAGCTTCTTAAAGTCATTCAACTTTTGGGTCGGTTTGATTGATATTTGTTTTAGTGATTTTAAATATACTCGCTCACTTTATTTCAATCTCAGTTCCGTCAATTTCTTTTCGATATCAGTCTTACTTAACCAAATTCCCCTAGTCATAACACCTTCAATTTCACGAGTATTAGAGATATCTTTCAGTGGATTCGCGTTGAGTAGAACCAAATCTGCTGATTTCCCAAGTTCGATACTGCCAAATTCATCTGCTCTTTTAAAATATTTCGCTGGTTCTATAGTCGTTGAGCGAAAAATTTCAATGGGTGACATACCAGCAGTGTGCATCCATTCCATTTCATCATGCAATGAATCACCAGGTACGTTAAATACCTGTGGTGCATCTGAACCCGATAAGACTTTCCCACCAGCTTTTATATACTCTCGCAAAAAAGCTAAGCGGATTGACATAAATTTATCCACTTTATCTTTCGAGTAGTTCTTGTTGTTTTGAAAACGCTTTTTCGAGCTTTTCCAATTATCTATTACCGAATCTGGCATTAATTTATATTGGGGCTTTTGAGCGATTGCAGCAGGATTTTCTGGTGAAACATAATTCGCAATAAAGCTTTGTGTCGGTACCAAATAAATTTTAGATTCCGCTAACTCTTTAGCGAGAGGTTGAATTAGATTATTATCAATCGTCTCTGTTAAGCCATAACCAAAAAAACCAGTCTTAGAAAAATTCTGATTTCCTGAGCGACGAGATAATTCTTCTAAAACTCCATCTAAATGCTCAATGGTACCTTGTCCGAGTTCCACGCTTTTTAGAATACCCGTTTCAGCGGTAACGTGACCACTGAAATCAAACTTCAGTTGATTGGCTTGTTTGACCATGGCTTGATATTCAGCATCACTCATTCCCGGATGAACTTTTATAAAATCATAACCCTTTTCGAATTGAGTCTTAGCGCGCTTTACAGCTTGTTCTGGACTGCTAATAGTACTCCCATTAAAAGATGGTCCGGAAGTGATGAGCCTTGATCCGGCAATTTCATTATTTTCTAATTGCTTACGCATTTTGAGATGATACGAATGTCCTAGCATTCCTCTTATAGTTGTAATGCCAAAAGCGTTGAAGAGAAACAGTAACCTATCTCGTTCAGCATCAGAAACCTGTGAAGGGTGGACATGCGCATGCATTTCAGTAAAGCCTGGTACAAGGTATTTATTATCAGCCTCGATAATCATGACCTTTTTAGACGTTGTAATTTTTCCAATTTGTACTATTTTGCCATCACGAACCAGTACATCTTGTTTTTTGATAAATTTTCCAGCTTTAATGTCTAAGATATTTGCTGACTTAAATAGTACGCTTTTCGCTGCGAGAGGCGTACAAACCAAAAAGACTATTACAATTGAAAATAAATTTAGTTTATTTAAAGCCATGGTATTATTTCCTTATTAAATTTGGTTGTTTAACTATGCTATAAACTTTAAGAGATCTGATACTTTACACATTTAAGGTATGGGTGCCCTGTTTTTTCTTACGCCAAGCGTTGCCGAATGTTGAAGTGTAACGGAAGCATTTGAGCAACCGCGACTAGCTAACAATTTTCTGGGTGAAGTGGTGATATATACTCTTCAACAAATAACCCTCTATTAGATACTCGCTCTATTATCTTTGGATCAACTTTATTGACTCCGATATACATATAATAATCATGTCCAACATGTATAAAACCATAATCTGATTCAAGCCGACACCAGAAGTCACCACGAAGCAATGATTGAAGTTCAATCTCTAAAACGGCCGCTGGGACAAGATCATTCTTTTTGTATCGACTTCTTTTTTGATAATCTTCAAGAGCCACTACTTTAAGTTTTTCAATGCCACAACTTATAATAAAATCTTTCGCAGATTGAATATACGATGCTTCTACTGCCTCACATTCTTTAAGCGTAACGTTTGTTCCAACTTCGGAAAACTCTGTCCACTCATCTTTATCCAAATAGTGCCCAAACTTATTTCTTTTTTTTGGATTATATTTAGTAATTCGATATTCGGTCATTTGTATTGTTAACGCTTTGTATATTCAGCAAAGCTATATACCTTCCACAAAAAATCCAACGCGAGGATATACTTTACCCTAAAAAATCAACAGGTTATAGGTTTTAATACTATTTTGCAAAGGATAAAAGAGAGTTTTGCTGACTATATCTTCTTAGGCGCTATTTTTAATTCTTGAAATTTCATTTGCTTTTGAATTTTTTTAGAACAAACAATACTAATATCTCACCTCGCACCCTGAGCGTAGTCGAAGGGTTCTTGCGCCATCCCGGAAATTTCGATTTCGACTTCGCTCAACCTACAGGAAAACTAGAAATAAATAGAAAATTAATTATGACACAGGCAACATAAAACTAAACTTAGCACCACGACCCGAATTATTAGCAACTTCAATTTTACTACCCAAAATTTTGAGTAATTTGTCAGTGATGGTTAACCCTAAACCGATATGATGAACCCCATCTTCTTTCGCTTTAGAACCTCTATATCTTGGATCAAATAAATAGGGCAATTCATCTTCGGGAATACCACTTCCAGTATCACGAACTTCGACCAATATTTGATTTTGATTGACGTGTTTTTGATCAACAACATCTAAAACCTTTAACTTAATTTCTCCATTATCAGGAGTATGTCGAATTGCATTCTCTATTAAATTGCTAAGCACCCGTTCTAACTTTGCTATATCCGTCATAATTTGAGTGCTTTCATCGGCGACATCAACCGACAATTGAATATTCTTTTCCTGGCATTTAATCGAGAACTTTTCAACTAAATCATAAAGTAGCTCTGCAATGGGTAAAGGTTCAAATATGGCACTGACTTGATTTGATTCTAAATGTGCTAGTTCGAATATTTGATCGACAAAATGTTTGAGCTGTTTCGCATTTTTCAAACACCTTGATAAATATGAACGTCTGTCTTCAGCTGAAAGTGTTGCCTCTTGCAGAGTTGTTGTTTCTAGAAATCCCTGCAATGAAGCGAGAGGCGTTCGTAAATCATGCGCTAGATGGGTGAGCAGTTCTCGACGATCAAAATCAGCCTCTTTTAGTCTGTCAAACTGGCGATTAATATGTTCGATCATTTGATTAAAGGTGGTACGTAACGCATCAACTTCTCTACCTCTGGTGTTATCTGGTAGAGGTATAATTGCCCGACTACCGTCAAATTCCTCTAATGCATTCACTTCGTTACTCAATTGTTTGAGTGGCGCAACAATAAACCTAAAACTGACCATCAAGATCGCAAATAGAAAGATAATGCTTGCTAAAACGACTAACCCATAAACTTGTATTTGACTATTAGAACTGATTTTCTGGAAGATGCTATCATACGCTTGACTTCTAACTATTACGTAGAGATAACCTTTTAATTTATTTTCATAAAAAATAGGCGAAGCTGAAAATATTTTATTTTTATAGCCTCTTGGATCTTGCGCATAAATTGGATAAGTATGAGTTTTATCGATAAACTCTTTAATCGGTTCAATATCGACCCTGTCCCTCACAACAACACCGGGCTCCGCATCAAAATGAAGGATATTACCGTCAATATCCAAAACATAAAACTCAAAGCTTTGCCCCAAAATCATCATCGAATGAAAAAGATTTTTTAGTGCTTCTTTATCAAATTTACTCGAAGCTAATAACGGATTATCATGAACCAGGTGTTCAGCTAATTGATAGTGTAATTCTTGTTCAGCTTTATCTTTAGATAATCTTTCCAAGTATTGGCTTATAAATAAAAAGGCAACCACTATTAAAATAAAGGTAATTACCATAGAAATAGAAAGCTTTTGGTACAGCGAGAAACTCATTTACCTACAACTCTGAGCCGATAATTTGTAACCGACACCCCAAACCGTTTGAATGATTTGTTCATTGTCACGCCACTTTAGTTTTCGTCTTAATCGGTTAATGTTTGAGTTGACGGTATGTTCATAACCGTCGTGTTCATAACCCCAAACTTTATCAAGCAAGTTGGTTCGTGAAAAAACCTGATCAGGTCGCTGAACAAAAAAGCTGAGTAAATCAAATTCTAGTGATGTTAAATCGATTGGCTTTTTATCTAGATGAACTGTGTGATTAATTTGATCGATTGATAAACGACCAATTGATAATGATTTTGAATCGTTCGGATCTTTATAACGATTAATCAGTAGCTCAACACGTCTTAGCTGCACTCTTACTCTTGCTAGTAACGATGCAATACTAAAGGGCTTGACCATATAATCATCTGCGCCAAGTTCTAATCCAACAATCTGGTCAGTTTCGGAACTTTTTGCAGTTAACATCATGATTGCTTGTTCTGGCTTTTTTGAGCGAACCGTTTTACAGATATCTAAGCCGTTCATTCCGGGAAGCATAACGTCTAAGATCACTAATGAAAAATTATAAGATAAAATTTTCTTAAGTGCTATATCACCATTAGAGCAATGCTCCGTTTCTATCGATAAGGTGGCTAAATTGACTCGGATCAACTCTGCAATATCCATTTCATCTTCGACGATTAAAATCTTATGCTGCACTGATTTTTCACCTTGATTAAAAATAAAACGACAATTGCTAAGCCGTGAGAAAAAAACCATTTAAAGAATTCTCTAAATGGTTTTTGAAACAATTACTCTACACGTGTGACAATTATTTTCGCTACTGGATTATCGAATCGGTGAGACTCATCAAGAATAGATGATGTCAAACCAAAATCCGAAGTTACCACACCATTATGAAGTGACACAAAGTCAACATCATCGCGAGCGACATTTAAACCTTCACCGCCGTCAGCAGGACCAGGGATCGTTCCTTCAGCTTCAGAGTTTGCTTCTGTACCTGCATCGTACGCTGGAGCCATTAACACTTGAGAATCACCCACTGCAAATGCACTCACATCCAAGCGATTAAAACCGGTAAATGCGTCATTGGTATTAACCAACATAGTTGCTGATGAAAGATACAACCCATCGATACTACGAAATACTGTAATTGAAATTGTTTCCCTGCCACCAGGACCAATTGCGTCTGCTCCACTCGCATTCGCCAACTCAAAGTTTGCTGACACAATTTCTGAATTGTCACCACCTTCTGCTAATAGTTCTAATTCATCTGATGATGACTCGCCAATTGTCCAAATGTTACCTTCGCTATGCGCTATTAAAGCGACGGGAGACAACGGTTGGAAGTTAGTCAGGTTAATAACTTCCACTTCAAAAGTAAATTCTGGTGGCGGTGGTGGTGGATTAATTGGAATTCCTGAGCTGTCACCATCACAGGCTGTTAATTGAGATCCGATAGCTATCACTGCTATCGCCGTTATAAAAAATTGTTTATTAAATAGTTTCATTGGAGTGCTCCTATTGAACTACGACACGAACACGCAAAACAGGATTTAACCAACGATGAATACGATTATCTAAATCACTCGCGCCGTCTGTCAGGCTATCGTCACCAACTGCACCACGGTGAATATGCACAGTAGTATTGGTTTCTTCAGTGGTTACACCGGTTGCGCCAGTCCCTGCATCCATGCCTGGCGCCGCGGGAATACCCGGCGTGCCAGGTGCGCCGCCACCATTAATAATTTCATCGTTTGCTTCGGTTCCAGCGTCATAGGCATTAACGTTTATCCAATAAGTACCAGCTACTGAAGGGATCTGCCATGCATCAAGACCGGCGAATCCGTCATTTGTGGGTAATAACATAGAAGTGAGCGATAAATATTCATTAGTGCCCGTATCCATTTCTAAAGTCGCACTGGCTGCGGGCGCTAACAGCCCTCCAGCTGGGTTTTCAACCACTACCGCTTGAGCATCGTCTAACAAACCTGAAACACCGGAAATATCACCCCCTTCGGCTTGTGCCGTTAGTTCGGCTGAAGCAGCTTGACCCACCTGAAAAACATGAAAGTCAACATCATGCGCCCCAACTACAAATGGGGTAAAATAAATACCGTGAGTAAGATTAGTAATGGTCACTTCGATTTGTTGAGCGCTTGCACTAACTGAAGCTAAGCCTAGAGTTAAAGCGCCGATTAAACTTTTGATTTTCATTAGGTCGTTCCTTTCAGGTTAAAGAACGGCTAATTTAAAGGGAATTTGTCTCATGGGAGTCACGAAATTATCACAAATTTATCACGGAATAATTAGCACTATTATTAAAATTGATTTAATTACCATCTTGACACGAAGGTCTCTAATAATCTTATAGTGCTCCAGTAATAACCTGATGTGTTTTTTGCCGATGCTTTAACTTGTTCAAGGGTTTCTCTCGAAAGCCACTGCCCATTTTTTATAACCGCATAGGGGCTTTTCAATAAACTGATATTTTCTATTGGATTTTGAATGAGCAAAACTAAGTCGGCTGTTTTACCTATTTCGATAGTTCCGTATTTACTTTGAACTTTTAGCGTTTTTGCTGCATTAATTGTGGCAGCTTTTAAAACTTCGAAATTGGATACGCCCGCTTGACTAAGTAACCTCATCTCATCATGAGTCGCGATGCCTGGAAGCGAAAACATAGTGCCTGCATCGGAACCGACCAATAATTCAACTTCATTTTCATTTTCATGGAGCGAGCGTACTATATCAAACAAGAACTTGCGTTTTTTTAAATGGAACTGGCTTTGCTGTTTGTCGTCAGCGAGCCAGCGATCGACGGTTAATCGCTTTTGCAGTTTGCGGTATAGCGGATTCATATAGTCAAGACTGAGAGTATCGATAAATGCCTGTTTACGATGACTCAATTGGGTCAAGTGATCAAATGTCGCCAATGTGGGAACAACAGGAACATTAAGTTCTTTTAGTTTTTTTGAAGCTATTTGCAATTGCTCATAATCAAATCGATAGTTTAAGGGACCTTGGAAAATGTCCTCAACATGCTCTAACGATTGCAGATTTTCCAGTACTTTCCAATTCGAACCTTTCACTGGATGAGGTGCATGTTTTGCCACAGGAATGCCGATATTTTCTGCCTCATTAACAATCGCTTCCAATACATCACTTTTCAGATATCCATAGGTTTTAATGAGGTCATAACCAGCGGTTTTTGCTTTACGTACTTGTTCTCGTCCTTGCTCAACTGATAGGACAGCTTGATTAAGAACAAATGCATGCTCTCCATCTAATATTGGCGAACTAAGATACAAGTTGCTGCCCAGCCATTCCTCATTTTGAAGCGACTTTTTCCATCTTAAAGATTCAGGAGTTCCTCCCATGGCTCGCACACTGGTGACTCCAAACGCAAGGCTTAACATTAAGTGCTTTTGCTCAAACAAGTGTACATGCATATCAAAAAGTCCAGGTATAACAAACGATCCTTTTGCATCAATTATTTTGCTATTTTTATCGACCGGTGTATTTGCTGGGTTGATTTGCCAGATAATACCATCACGAATAATCAACTGCTGATTTGGTAAATAACCTGTATCGACCATTGTTATTAGATTGACATTATCGATTGTTAGAAAAGTTTGATTATTAACTGACAATAAGTCATTAGGCTTGATATATCTGGCAAGAGGAATTGAAATTACGATTATTGCAATTAATGTGAGAACTAATATTAAGAAATATTTGAATGTAGATTTTATATATTTACTAAGGGCTTGCTTAAACATAAGTTGAATGCTCCAATAAATTGTTTTGATAAGTCACAATTTAATGCATTCAAATACTAGGATCGCCCAAGATCATGATCCTGGATGTTTCGTAATAGGATTTTTAGTGGGAGACTATAGTTTGATTATCCGACTGTGAGTATTTTTTTAAGTATTGACGCGGAGTCAAACCAGTTTCTCGTTTGAATATAGCGTTAAAACTTGATTTAGAATTAAAACCTACTGAAAAAGCGATATCTAATAGTTTGGTACTGTCCGTTAAGTTTGCTCTTAACTTTAGCTTGACATCTTCAACTCTCAACTTATTTATATAGTCACAAAAACTTATTCCACCTCCTAGATTAATGGCTCTAGATATATCTCGCTGATTGAGTCCAGCTTCATCAGCCAAATCGAACAGTGATAACCTAGGCTTATGATGAAGGGACTGAGCGCGTATTAATTGTTCAAGATCCGCATATATCTTTTTTTCTAACGGAAGGTTATCATTTTTTAGATCTGAAATTTGGTTCTGTAATTGCTCTGATTTTGCTAAAGCGTCAAACAATTTTGGTTGGCGGACGGCCTTAAAAATTAGCAAACTAAATAGGCAGAGACTAATAAAATTCTCAACTAACTGCCCATTGATATTCACTATCAACGGAATATATGGCTGTAGATTTAATCGGATCAGATCAAAAAAACCAAGTAAGAGAAAACCTACGAGCACTTTCGTCACCCAATTTAGTTGTAAAGATTCAGCATCGGAACGCATAGAAAATGCGCCTTGATGATATCGAAAAATCAATCTAAATGTTAACACCGCATAGACAATCTGACTAATTGTTCCTAACGCGATAACAGTTTGCGACCAAGTTGTTAGAGGTACACTCAAAAGCATCGGTAACATGTGCCAAAGCTGATTTCGAGTTAGTTTTTGATCCACATAAACTAGTTGATACACAAATAGATAAAAAAGTGGTCCTTTTCCGAGCAAAAATATTGGTGTAATAAGATACAACTCTCGGCTACCTGCCAATTCCTCGAATAAATTGAACAACATAGAAGCAGCTGCCAACAATAACAAATAACAAAGTCCTCGGTAGCGAACATTTTGCCATATTAGAAGCACCCCAAAACTAGCTTGGAATACAAATACAAACTGCACAATATTGACAGGCGCTAATTGAATCATGCCCACATAATATCTTTCGGTAATTGATAACTGCTAAACTCAATGTGTAAAATACGACGGGGCTGAACCGAAACTGCTCTACTGGATGAGTGCAATATGAGGGGCTTCATGACTAGTATTGAACCGGCTTTCGCCTCACAGTTCACAACCGCGTGTTGATCGATAATTTCGCTAATCTGAGATTGGTTCAAAATACCAGATAAATGACTCCTCGGAATAACGTTCAAGCACCCGTTCTCCAAATCTGTATCATCTAAATGAATTCGAAAGCTCACCATTTTATGCAGAACTTCAAGCGGCGGTTGCACGTGGTGAATACCGTCTTTAACTGTCCAGTTTTTCCAACCATCCATAACAAACTTATCTGATATCGCCACCGTTTTATCCTGATGCCAGGAGACTAACCAGTTATTTTCTGGCGATTTATTAAATAGTATTACCCGAACTACTTCAGCCTTCCCATCTAAAAATTCGCTTGCTTGTTTCAATAAAACATCAGATTGAGTGAAGCTTTTTACGGAATTCAGCTTTTTTTCCGCGTTTCTAATTCCGCCTTTATTTATTGCACAATCAAAATTTTCTAATTCTTGATTTATACTTGATAAACTATCAGGGTCAATAAAATAGTCGGCTAACTGAAAACCTTGTTTATCCAATAGAGTAGGGTTTGCTTTGTTACTCATAATCAATATTAAGAATCAGGACATTTCGAATCTTCGACATCACTCGTCAATAATAAAACTGCTTGCCGTCTTATGATTAACGAATACCATATTTTAATGCTGTAATCAGATCAAAATCTAACCGATATTCCTATTCTTGATTAAACATTTTTTGCAGTACAACAGCCGCAGCTTTTTCCTTATCATTTAGAGGCTCATTAGTATCACACCTGGGATCAGTTTTTTGAATTACAGACAACATATCAGGCGTTAGCGGGATAGGATCGCAACCACGACCAGTTTCGCAAATAAGATCCCACTTTGGTTCTGCTTTGATGTGACACGCAAAACAATTACCGCCGAAACGGTTAACCACATCGGCGAAGCCTCTCTTATCGATCTTACTACCTTCTTTTGAAACACTCAGTTCAAAAAATTCCCAATCTTTGGTTGCTGGATTAAAGCCTTTGTTTCGCTTGACCATTACTTCGGTTGGTACTAATTGAACTACTGATCCAGCTGGATAAATGCCGCCATCCTTCGCTTTAGCCACACTGATAGTAGCTTCGATATTTCCAAATAAGTTATCTAAGTATAGTCCTCTGACTTTCGTCATCTCTCGAATACAATTAAAACTCGAATCTGTGATGGTTAAATTTGCTTTAGTTTCAGCTCTAATTGTTGAAGTAGATGCACTGTAAATAATGACGCTTGCAAGTGCCAATAGGTATATTCTTTTCATATCAGTCCTAGTTTGTTATAAAAATATTAAAGGCTAAATCCCTTTTCTCAGTTTTTCTAATAATTCATCGTTACCTTCTAGCTGTTCACTCCACTGTTCGAAATCACCAGTAATTCCATCCAAGCTTGAAAGATCACCTACTTTATCAGATATCGCAGATGAAAACTTTCCTTTTAATTTTTCTGCTTGCTGTTTTAATTTTTTCCCTATAGCGGCTGTAAACAACTTTTCTAAACTAGATTTAACTGTTATTTTTGGATCGTCTAATGAACCTTTCGCAGCAATATCAATTGTTATTTGTTTTTGTTGATTCAATGAATCAGCTAATGCTTGTTGCCAGCCTGATAAATTTTCAGGAGCAATAATATTTGGTTTTTTTAGTTTTACGGATAGTTTTAAATCAATTTCTTGTAAGGTTAATTGACCTTTCATTTTTGCATCAAGCATCCCTGAATTGATAATCCAATCACCTTGATCGGTTTGCATTAAATTCATTTGCTCGATAGACCAATCTGACACAAGAGTATTCACATCTGTGTGCATTTTATCTGAACTTTTCCAATCACTTTTAAGTGACATTGACGCGCTACCTTTTCCAGTGAGATCAACGTTCAATTTAGCGGGCTTCCCCACTAACCATGGGAAATAGCCTAAATTACTGCCTAAACCGGATATTTCCCACTCAGTATCTTTGCCACTTAAATTAATTTTCTTGATTAAGACATCGGGAAAAACTTGCTTATCTTTAAACTGGACGTATTTGCCTTTACTGGTGGAATAAACTGGCATTTCATCTTTTTCGCTGCTACGGTCAGACATTCCCTCGGTCATCGCAATCGCTTTTTCTATCCATGGAGTGAACTCCGGACTTAAAAATCTATCAGATAAGCCCGCGATACCGTTTCCTAGACCTGTCTTTTCCATAATTGCTTTTAAGTCATCTTTTGGTCCTTGACGAACACTGGCTATTTGCTTCTGCAATTCATTTTTGTCTGACTTTATTTTCTTTTCTAATTCAGAAATGTTATCTCGTTCCTTGTCTATACTTTTTTTTAGTTTCTTCCATTTTTTTCGATCTTTAATTAGATTTAATTTATTGTCTTTTGCTCTTTTCGATAACTGTTCAAATTCAGTTTCCAGTTTTGATATTCGGTCCTGGTAGGCTTTTTTATCTAGAGCTACTTTCCATTCGCTTTGAATTTGTTTTTGGCTCTTATCTAGTACTTGCAACCGCTTAACAGTAATTAAGTCGGCTTGTTCGACCATCTTTTTTATATCAGACTCTGTAAGCTCTGGTAGTTCTATTGCAGCGACTTGTTCAGCGACAACCTCAGTTTTTCTTCCGTTAGCAAGCTCACCACTAGAGGTTCTTTTTGTACCAACTTGAACGCCGGTTAGCGTTAACTCTTCTATTAAAACCTTCTTCCAGAGCAAAGCATTTGTATCGAGCGCGAAGTTAATTTTTTCAGCTTCAAATAAATTACTCATTGGTTGATCTGGATCGGTCGCTTGCAGACGTGCTATCTCAATTCGCAGTGGAAATAGTGCAACCTCAACTTTATCTATATCAACTTTTGCACCAAGGGATTCAGAACCAACTTCTTCAATCGTATTTTTGATAAGGTTCGGCGCTAAAAAATACCAGCTTGCAGCTAGCCCTCCTCCCAGTACAAAAAATACAATGATTCCCCATAATCTGAAAATTTTCATCGCAATATCCTGTTATCTTATAAGCGCCAAAACGCAAGCATATTTTTGTTTAACTCGAAATATTATTAGTTAGAATATATCTGCCAAAACTTAGAAGCTTTCAATATTTTTGTTACTTTAAATTGATTAAATTTAATCATCCATTTTTCGCGATAGGCTCGAATTAATATTCTTACTATTGGAAACAAGATAATCGCGGTAATTACACCGAGAACAAACGAGCCCATAACGCCGCTGTAATAAAACTCACTCCATCGACCAAATAGTGTATTAAAAAAAGTATTCCAAAGCGGCGTTAACGAAGGCATTTGTAAAATAGTCAAACCGATAGATTCAAACACCGGAGAGAGCAAATACCCCATCAATGCAAATAGAGGGTAGCTGATGATCAATAACGATAAGTTGACTCGAAACCAAAGCGCTATCAAAATCACAAAAATATTGTGTAAAGAGATCAGCGGAGTAAAACCTAAAATAGCTGATAATGAAATTGCAAACGCTAATTGATTCAGCGACTGCTCAGAGTTAAGTGCTTTTAATAATTTGGCTAGAACTGTCAACATTTAGTATCGTCCTTTAATCTAGATCTACGACAAACGGCTGGTCAATATTACTGAATTGCACCCTCGTTTTTGACGCATTGATTTGCTGAGCAAACTGTTTTAGGTGCCGATATATGAATACAAATCCCCACTCTACCACTACTTTCGTTTTGTTGTTTTTGTTCTAAATTATATTGCTCAACAAGCGGCATTAATTTTTTTGCTTGAGTATTCTTGGCGGAGTAAACAAAATATTGCGTAAAACCACCACACGGAGAATGACCAATACCGATACTTTTACATTGGCTGTCATTATCACAACCCAGATCAAGCATAGACTTGATTTCCTCAAGTTTAGTGTGAGGTTCTTTTTTTTCTATTTGCTCAGCACAAGAGACTTGAGACACGCTGGCGATAATTAAAAGTGTGATGGCTATTAGATGCTTCATAAATTCCCTTTATCTTTGACTTTTTACTCGAAAGTTAGGGTTTGACTAAATTAATCAGTTCAATCTAACCGATTTTCGCGTTAATATCCATTCAGTTTTGGTGTTTGTTCATCTATTTGAGGTGTTTTTGTGTCTAACTTTATAATCGAATTTAAAAACGCGTTGTCGGACGAGTATTGCGATCAATTAATCCAAAAATTCGAAGCTTTTCCACACAAAGAGGCAGGTAGAACTGGTGCGGGAGTCGATAAAGTCAAAAAAGACAGTCTAGATTGCTACATTAGCCAGCACAAAGAATGGCAACAGGAATGCAATCAGCTTTCTCACTTAATCTTGCAAGCGACTATCAATTATGCGCGACAATTTCCTTTTTTGATTACCGGGGCAATATCACCTTCAATCCAGGATCCCAAAACAGGCGATATTCGCACTGTGACTCATGAAGACATAGCCAAGATAGACGATAAAGCCGTTGAAAATATGGTAAAAATGATTTTTCGCTTAGATAACATTAATATGCAACGTTATACCAAAGGTAAAGGCGGTTATCACCACTGGCATTCTGAACACTACCCACATCCTAGTGATGCTTCTCAAAAATCATTGCATCGAGTTTTACTATGGTTGATCTATCTAAACGATGTGGAGGAGGGCGGCGAAACGGAGTTTTTCTATCAAAACGCCAAAGTCCAGCCTAAGAAGGGGAGTTTAGTGCTAGCGCCTGTTAACTTTACTCATACTCATCGCGGTTGTGTGCCTATTTCAAATGATAAGTACGTGCTTGCCTCATGGGTAATGTATAACCAAGCTGAGCAGCTATATGCTATTCCAAAAAGTTAGATTAGACTCCGTTCACTCTGTCCAAAGCTACTCGCTATTTGTTTAGCAGCCTACTTTAGAAACATTTGTTTACATTTACATGTTCAATTAATGTGAAACTTATTCCGTTAAGTTGCGTCTTATTAAACAGATGCGTAATGCATCTCCCGCACCCCCTCCTAATTGACGCGGGCTTGGGTTTTGGTTTCCCCAAACTAAACCCTATACAGACCCCAAAACACCAGTTTTGGGGTCTTTTTATTTCAACGGTTTTATTATTCGGTTCATCAACTTAGTTGTTGGATCCATCAGCAAGGTGTCAATCGAGCATAGGACAAGACCAACCACTTAGCACCCACAGTATCAAAATTTATTTGTACTCTCGCTTGCGACCCCTCTCCTTCACAATTTAGAATAACGCCAACACCAAACTTAGGATGCTCCACCATTTGACCCAGAGCGTAACCTGATTCGCTTTTTGTTTCTAAATCAATTGTTGAATTTTTAGTCAATGTATCAAATACTGGCTGCCTGATCTGCGAGTTTAATCGTACATTATCTTTAACTGCCGTTGGTATTTCTCGAATAAATCGCGAAACCGCTGGGTAGGTTTCTTTACCATAAAGGCGTCTTTTTTCGGTATAAATTAAATACAGCTTTTGCATCGCTCGAGTGATCCCAACATAGGCAAGGCGGCGCTCTTCTTCCAGTTTATCTGGCTCTTCCATTGACATCGAATGAGGAAATAGTTTTTCCTCCATTCCTGCAATAAACACCAGCGGAAACTCCAAACCTTTTGCAGAATGTAAAGTCATCAGCTGCACGCAATCTTCATATTGCTCGGCCTGATTATCGCCTGCTTCTAAAGAAGCGTGAGCTAAAAACGCTGTCATAGGTGAAAGATCTGGATAATCTTCAAAATCAAACTCTCTTGCCGCATTGGCAAGCTCCGCGAGATTTTCTTTTCTGGCAAGCGCTTTCTCGCCTTTTTCTTTTTGATAATGGGCGTCTAAGCCTGCTGACTCGATGGTTAATTGAATTTGCTCTGATAGCGGTAGTTCATGGAGCTCCTCAAAACCATGTTTAATCAGCGATAAAAACCCACCGAGCGACATGGTTGCTTTTGCAGGCAATAACAGTTGATCAACCACCTGATTCGCAGCCTCCCATAAGGTGCAACTTTGCTCTCGGGCGACCTGTCGAATTTGCTCAACACTTTTTTGACCTAAACCGCGAGTTGGCAAATTAACCACTCGCTCAAATGCCGCATCATCTTGATGATTGTACATTAATCTCAAATAGGCAAGCGTTGTTTTTACCTCCGCCCGTTCAAAAAACTTTAACCCGCCATAAATACGATAAGGAATTTGTTTTTGCAGCAAAAATTCTTCGAGTACTCGTGACTGAGCATTAGATCGATACAAAATGGCTGAATCTTTATATGCATTACCTTGCTGATGCCAGTCGATAATTCTACCAGCGATAAAACGTGCTTCTTCTTGCTCGTTAAATGCTGCGTATATTGAAATAGGTTCACCATCATTGTCATCAGTCCACAAGTTCTTTCCCATGCGCTCCTGATTGTTGGCAATCACAGCATTGGCGGCTTTCAAAATATTGCCTGTTGAGCGATAGTTTTGCTCTAATCGAATAATTTTGTTACTCGAATACTCAGTTTCAAACCGTTGAATATTTTCAATTTTTGCGCCACGCCATCCATAAATCGATTGATCATCATCGCCCACAATTGATATCTGACAATCATGGGAGGTAAGAAGTTTGATCCACGCATATTGAATGCCATTAGTATCCTGAAATTCATCTACCAGTAAATGTTTAAAGCGCTCTTGATAATGCTCTCGAAGATGTTGTTTGTCTCGAATTAATTCATAAGCTTTAAATAAAAGCTCAGCAAAATCGACTAAGCCGCCCACCTGACATGCCTTTTGGTATTGAAAATAAACTTTTGTGTGAGTAGCGGTAAATAGGTCACCTCGATGATTGATATCTTGCGGTCTTTTACCTTCATCTTTTTGATGATTTATAAACCATTGCGCTTGCTTGGCAGGCCACTCATTTTCATCAAGATTTAAATCTTTCATGACCCTTTTAATAACTCGAAGTTGATCATCTGAATCGAGAATTTGAAATGTATCAGGCAACTCAGCTTCTCGGGCGTGCGCTCTGAGTAATCGATGTGCCAACCCGTGAAAAGTACCAATCCACATACTACTGCTATTTCGCCCAAGTAGATTTTCCACTCGTGAGCGCATTTCTTGGGCAGCTTTATTAGTGAAAGTCACCGCCATAATCGAGTGAGGTGATAAATTTTCCATCGCAATCAACCAGGCGATTCGATGAACCAGAACTCTGGTTTTTCCCGAACCGGCTCCAGCGAGAACCAGCAGTGCCGGTACATCTGCGGTAACCGCTTCACGCTGAGCTTGATTCAAACTATCTAAAATTGGTGTGACATCCATAAAAGCTTTGTGTATCGTTAGTAGATTGATTTCGGGTGACAAAAACTATGATAAAATAAATTATCTTTGCTCTATTCTACCTTCTTTTAGCTGCTCCTTCAGCTTTCACGAAGCAAATTGAGAGATCTTTTTTTGTAGAGATATTTATTGAGCTAACAAATATTCACAAAGGAACTATTGAAACATGAATCAACCCACCATATACGATGTCACTCAAATATTAGAAAAGCAAAGAGCGGCTTTTTTATTAGATCCGTATCCTTCAGAAAAATTGCGTAAACAACAATTGGTGGCGCTCAAAAATGCATTACTTAAACATCAAGACAAGTTAATCAAGGCCATTTCAGCTGACTTTGGTCATCGCTCAGAAGACGAATCAAAACTAGCTGATATTATGCCGATTGTTATGTCGATTAATCATGCGATAAAACATTTACGCGAATGGATGAAACCAGAAAAACGCAAAGTGTCTATGTTGTTTCAGCCAGCTACAAATCGAGTGATGTTTCAGCCTTTGGGTGTAATTGGGATCATGTCACCATGGAATTTCCCTGTATTGTTATCTCTCGGACCATTGGTTGCAGCAATTGCAGCGGGTAATCGGACGATCATCAAACCAAGCGAATTTACCCCATATACAAATCGGTTGCTCGGCGAAATCATTCAAGACGCCTTCTCAGAGGATGAGGTGGCAATCGTTGATGGTGATGCCGAATTAGCCGCCACTTTTTCTGAATTACCTTTTGATCATTTACTGTTTACGGGATCAACAGAAATTGGCAAATTGGTGATGACTTCTGCGGCAAAAAACCTCACCCCAGTTACCTTAGAACTTGGCGGAAAATCTCCTGCTATTATCGCTCCGGACGTATCTGCTGAATTTGCAGCATCAAGAATGTTATATGGAAAATGTTTAAATTCAGGGCAAACTTGCGTTGCCCCTGATTATGTTTTATGTCCAGAAGCCATGGTCGATGAACTAGTCAATTCACTTAAACAGCAATTTGACCAGCTATATCCAACCTTAGATAAAGGTGATTACTCCTCAATCGTAAATGATAAGCAACATTCGCGAATTGAGCATTTGCTAAATGACGCCACCCAAAAAGGCGCGAAAATAATCTCTTTAGGAAATAACAGTAAACAATTACCTCGCACAATGGCATTAAAATTATTGCTTGGTTGTAATGAAAAAATGTCAATTATGCAGCAAGAAATTTTTGGTCCATTACTTCCAATTTTAACCTACCAAAATATTGACCAGGCAATCGCTTTGGTCAATTCAAAACCTCGCCCTCTGGCACTGTATATTTTCACCAATAACAAAAAACTGGAAAATCGCATTCTTAACCAAACACATGCTGGCGGAGTATGTGTTAACGATACCATCAACCATGTGGCACAAGAGGACTTGCCGTTTGGCGGGATTGGAGCATCTGGGATGGGAAAATATCATGCCATTGAAGGGTTCAAAACCTTTAGCGCCGCCAAATCCGTTCTAAGAAGAGGTCGTTTTTATTCCGCTAGTGCCGCTTTTCCACCTTATGGAAAGCTCATCCATAAACTCATTTATCGAGTATTTTTAAAATAACTCCATTATTTAAAGATTAAAGCGCCATCATTTGGCAAAAGCAAAAATCTCTGACTATACTGATTCTATTCTATTACATTTGTAAATTATTCAGTTTGAAATGATTAACGTTTTGCTGTTTGAGAAAAGCAAGGACAACTTTGCCTCTATCGACAATATGTTGACGCAGCAAAATGGCGCTCAGTATCAGGTTAAATGGCACGAAATGTTTCAAGAGAAAATATTTGCCAATGACCATTTTGACGTTATCTTAATCATCAAAGACTCTAGCGATCTATCAAATCTAGAAACAATCAGAAATATTGTCGAACTTGAACTCCCAACTCCCATCATCTTAATCACTCCAGAGGATGATGTTCAATATGATAACCAAGTCATGCAAGCTGGCGCAACCGACAGCATCCCGCTCAACGAAATTTCATCTAGCCTGCTAGACCGGTGTATTCGCCACGCCATCGGTCGACGAAATACAGAAGCAAAATTGAGTTTTCTTGCCACCCATGATCAACTGACCGGACTTGCCAATCGCTATTTATTTTACGAGCATTTATCCCATTCAATCAGCCTCTCTAAAAGACAAGAATCCACTTTTGGATTACTGTTTATGGATCTGGATAAATTCAAAAACATCAATGACTCCCTAGGTCATGACGTAGGTGATATGTTATTAATTGAGGTCGCTAATCGTTTACGAGAAGCGGTAAGAGCTACGGATATTGTTGCTCGCATTGGTGGTGATGAATTCACCGTTTTGTTAGACAACACTAAAAATAAAAAAGAGCTTTCTTTTATCGCACAAAAAATTCAAATGGCAATTGAACCAATGATCAAAATAAGGCATCACGAGCTTTATGTAACTACTAGCATTGGAATCGCCTATTTTCCCGAATGTGGTATCGAGCCGCAAACTCTGATGAAGAGCGCAGACATTGCGATGTACAAAGCGAAAGAGTTTGGTCGCAACAAATTTCATTTTTATACCAATGATTTAAACGAACAAGCGCGATTAAAGCTGGAGCTGGAAAGGAGTCTGCGACGAGCGATGATAAAAGGTGAATTTGAAATTTACTTTCAGCCTCAAGTAAGAGCGAGCGATCATACAGTGTGTGGTGCAGAAGCGCTTTTACGTTGGAATCACCCGACTCTTGGACTCGTGTCTCCGCAAGAATTCATTCCAATATTAGAAGAGCTAGGTCTAATGGTTGGAGTAGAACAATGGGTTATTAAAAACGTCTGCCAAATCGCAAAGTCGCTCACCGACAAATACGGAAAAATGCGATTCGCAATTAATATTTCTGGTTCGCACTTTAAATTAGGCGAGCTAAAGCAAAGCATTTATTTGGCTCTTCAAGATAGCTCGCTGGATGCCAGCTATTTAGAAGTTGAATTGACAGAAGACATCATGATCGAGCACGTTGAGCGAAATAATAACCTTCTAAATGAATTATCTGATATTGGAATATCCATCGCTCTTGATGATTTTGGGAAAGGTTATTCTTCGCTTAGTTATTTGAAAAATTTTCCTGCAAATATACTAAAAATAGATAAAGCATTTATTGATAATCTATTAACTGACGGTAAAGAATCAGCAATCGTCGAAGCGATGATTGACTTGTCACACAAACTGGGAATAAAAGTGGTTGCAGAAGGCGTTGAAAACGCTGATCAGGCAAAGCTTTTAAAAGACAAAAAATGTGACTATATTCAAGGCTATTTTTTTGCTAAGCCTATGTCTGTTGAGCAACTAGAAAATTTTTTTGTAAACAGTTCCATTTCAAATAAACAAGTCAGCAATAAGAACGAATGATTCGTTTTACGTCTCTCGGCTTTAAATCAGTTTAAATCTGAAAGTAAATTAAAAATATAAGATTTTTGACTTCTCACTACCCACCTCCATCCAATGCGAGAGAACTATTGCTCTCTGGAATAGCACTAGCTCACTTCACACTTTCGATTATCATCGCTATTCCCTGACCCACTCCAATGCACATTGTACATAAAGCATATTGACCACCAGTTCTTTTTAACTGGTATGCTGCGGTAGTGACCAGTCTCGCACCACTCATTCCTAACGGATGACCCAAAGCAATTGCCCCACCGTTTGGATTGACTCGCGGATCATCATCAACCAATCCTAACTCACGCGTTACGGCAAGCCCTTGTGCGGCGAAAGCTTCGTTTAATTCAATCACATCCATTTGTGCCAAAGTTAAACCAGCATTTGTTAATACTTTTCGAGTTGCGGCTACTGGACCATAGCCCATAATTCTTGGCGCGAGACCTGTTGTCGCCATGCCGATAATTCGCGCTATGGGTTTAAGTTGTTGCTTTTTTATCTGTTCTTCTTCCGCGATTAATAATGCACATGCTCCATCATTAATTCCCGATGCATTTCCTGCAGTTACCGTTCCGTCCTTTTTAAATGGTGTAGCGAGTTTTGCCAAACCTGCCAAACTACTTGGTCGGGGATGCTCATCAATAGAAAACTCTTTTGTTTCTTTTCGATTCACTTTCACCGTAACCGGAATAATCTCTTGCTCGAAAATATTGTTCTTTAGAGCTTGCTGCGCTTTTTCTTGTGATCGACATGCAAACTTATCTTGATCTTCACGGCTAATACTAAATTGTTCCGCAACATTTTCAGCCGTTTCTGGCATACTGTCGATACCAAAATTTTCAGCCATCTTTTTGTTAACAAAACGCCATCCCATAGTGGTATCAAAAATTTCAGCTTTACGTGAAAATGCCGTTTCTGCTTTTGGCATCACCATAGGTGCGCGTGACATTTGCTCAACGCCACCAGCAATTGCCATCGACTGTTCACCACACATAATTGCACGTGCCGCTGTGCCAATCGCATCCATACCGGAGCCGCATAATCGATTGATAGTCATGCCCGGAACTGTTTCTGGAAGCCCTGCAAGGAGACCGCTCATGCGGGCGACGTTGCGATTATCTTCCCCCGCTTGATTAGCGCAGCCGTAATATAAGTCGTCCACCTCATTCCAATTAACCTGTGGATTTCTATCCATTAAAGAATTGATAGGAATAGCGCCCAGATCATCGGCGCGCACGCCAGATAATGAACCACCGAAACGACCAATAGGCGTTCTGATTGCATCGCATATGTATACTTTTTTCATACTTAAATCCCAAAACTAAAAAATATTTTTTACCACAGAGACACAGAGATCTCAGAGCAAGAGAAAAACAAAATTTCTAATTTGCTAATCGTTTTATTCCATCTTTTAAAATCCGAACATTGAAATTAATTAATAATCCATACTTTTTGTTTGCTAATTTTAAATAAGTTAATAATTGTGCTTCGTGAATAGGTTCTAAACGTTTTACTGACTTTAATTCTACTATGACTGTGTTTTCAACCAATAAATCCAGAACTAATCTGTTTTCTAGATCTATTTCTTTGTACTTAAGTTCGATAGTTTTTTGTCTTACAAAATCTATTTCACGATTGTTCAACTCTATACACAAACACTCTTCATAAACAGATTCCAAAAAACCTAGACCAAGTTGTCTGTGCACATCTATCGCCGCACCAATAATTTCTCCTGTCAAAATACTATTTTCATTCCCTTGATACATCACTAGTCTTTTACCTCAATGATCTCTGTGCCTCTGTGGTAAAAATGCTTTTGATCTTTACCTACCTTTGAACTTCGCCTCGCGTTTTTCTATAAACGCCGCTACACCTTCTTTGTAGTCGTAGCTACGCCCTAAGTGTTGCATGGATTTTCTTTCGCGTTCAAGTTGCTCATTTAAACTATAATCAAACGAAGTGTGTACTAACTCTTTGATGTTAGCCAAGGCTTCTGTTGGTTGAGTAGCAAGATAATCAGATAATTCCTGTGCATCTTTTATAAGGTTTTCATCATCAACAACCTGATAAATCAATCCCCATTGCTCCGCTTGTTCAGCTTTGAGCTTATTGCCTAACATGGCGAGTGCCTTTGCGCGGGGCAAACCTAATGCGCGGGTAAAATGCCATGAGCTGCCGGAGTCCGGTACTAACCCAACTTTGGCGAAAGATAATATGAAAGAGGCAGATCGTGCAGCGATAACAATATCGCAAGCCATGACCAGACTCGCTCCAGCACCAGCAGCAACTCCGTTTAACGCGCATATTACTGGCATTTTTAAATTAATGATCCGGCGAATCAAAGGATTGTAAAATTTCTCCACAGACATACCTAAATCTGGTGCGTGTCCATCAGCCGTTACCGCGCGATCATTAAGGTCTTGACCAGCACAAAAACCACGTCCTGCACCAGTTATCATCAAACAACGAGTCTCACCGTCGGTTGCAATGTCGTCTAACGCAGTCTGCAATTCCTCGTGCATTTGCACGTTAAAACTATTTAATCTGTCTGGACGGTTGAGCGTTAAATTAGCCACAGAATTGGCTTTATCGACAATAATCGTTTGGTACACGTTATGACCTCATTTATAATCTGAAAGGAATATTTTACCACAGAGGCACAGAGGACACAGTGAAAGCTTTAAGCGAAGTATTGTTTTAACTCTCAGATCTCTGTGCCTCTGTGGTAATAAATCTTTTGACCTTGTTTCTTTTTTCTGGATATCACTGATTATGCCTATTTATGCTTTAGAAAACTTTGTTCCTGTGGTGAAAGCCAATACCTATGTTCATCCAAGTGCTGAGATCATTGGTGATGTAATCATTGAGGAAAATTGTTTTATTGGTCCGGGGGCGGTACTTCGTGGTGATTTTGGTCGAATTTTTGTTGGTCATCATAGTAATATTCAAGATACTTGCGTGCTTCACAGCTTCCCTGATAAAGACTGTCATCTAGAACCTTATAGTCACATCGGACATGGAGCTGTTTTACACGGATGTCGAATTGGTGAGCATGCATTAGTTGGCATGAATGCAGTGGTGATGGATGATGCAAAAATTGGAGCTGAATCTTTTGTCGCAGCTAGTTCATTTGTTCGGGCGGGATTTCAGTGCGAACCCCGCTCAATGTTAATGGGTATACCTGCAAAATTTGTGAGACAAGTGACTGATCAGGAGTTGGGTTGGAAAAAGACTGGGACTGATGAATATATTGAATTAGCTGAACGGTTTACTTCGACGATTAGGGAAATTGAACCGCTTACTGAGGAGCAAGAAGATCGCCCGAGGTATCAAGAATCTATGCATGTGCCAAAAGTCTAAAGATTCATTCGCAATGTTTTCGGATTCTTTCTCCAGCGTACTCTGCACCTAACTCACTAGATCTATACCAATCTTTGCATGCTTGTGATTTTTTATTTAAATTAAAATAAGTATTGCCCCTATTAAAAAAAGCCTTTCTTAGATTATCATCATTAGCGTCTTTACTATTTATTACAGAGTTATAATCTTGAATAGCTCCCTTATAATCCTCATTCTCATCTTTAAGGCTACCACGATTTAATAACGCACTAATAAAGTCAGGAGCAATTTCTATTGCCTTATCGTAGTCTCTGAGAGCTGATTTCCATGTATAAAGTTCATCTTTTACTATTGCTCTCGAGTAATATGAATTCACTTCCTCATTATTAATTTCTATTACATTGCTCCAATTGATTATCGCACCACTAAGATCTCCTGAGTCGTACCGCTCCATGGCTAAATCAAAATAGTAATCTTCTTTTTCATCACTAAAATCAGGTAATTTTTGCTTGTCGGGATCATATGGCGCACCATACCCTTCAAACTCGGAATCAAACTCATAACCTCTTTTGTACATATCTAGTATCCAATACATTAAATTATCAGAAGTAACGGGGAATTCATTAGTCAAGCCCGATAGTTCCCACAATTTGTCATCTCGTTCAAAAATCGGTTTAAGACTATATAGATAATGTTTTTTAAAAACGCTTCTAAGGCGATAATATTCTTTTGATTATTTGAAACAAAGTGAAAATCAAAACTTAATATTGAGTTATTATTTAAACCTCCTTTCGTCATATTTAAAAAGAGCTGCTCTGACGAGTCCATCTGATCACCAAAGTTTTCTACGAAATCATCCCATGTAAAGAATAAATTTTTTTTCTGTTCTGCCACAACCAACTCCATATTCGAAAAAACTAGTATAACGACTATCACTGCAATGATTTTGTTTTTTACAATATCCTCAAGTATATAACTTTTGTATGTGTCTAGCATTCTACTTATAACCATGATGGATAGCTAAAGAAAGTTCAATTGCTTTTTTCCCCCTTAAGTTCCTGCCCAGCCTGAAATAACGTTAGCGAGGTAGCCCTACCAGAAACATCCAACCTGAAAACCAGCTTTGCTTGAACTTGTTCATTAAAAAACTCAGACTTAGAAATAGTTTCAAAAACAATTTTCTGTTGTCCTGTCGCCTGAATAACTAGCTGATCACTTTCTCGAGTGGTAGTAATAACGAAGTTGGGCATTAGCTGATATTCTCCCACCAAATTATCTAGCTGTTGTTTGGTTAGAACAACCATTATTTTGTCTTCATTTCTGTCTTTCGATTCTGGTGAATTGTTTTCGTTATTTGAAAATGGCATTTTAATTGCTCTTTGCTCGATTCCTCTTTGATGTAAAACAAGTGCTAGAGCTTGTCCTTTGGAGTCTAATTCAAAAGTAATTCTAGCTTGTATTTTAGGATTAACAAATTCTAGGTTTGATTTTGCTGCCATTGGTACGCGGACTTGCCCTGTGGCTTGTACGTATAATTGTTTCTCTTCATTAGTGACTGTCATTATAAAGTTCGGTGCCAATTGATAGTGACCATTTAAGCTCTTTAGTTTGGCTTCATCAACCTGTACTACATCAAGAATATCACTTCTTAATTTAGTTAAAGTTCCCATCATGTACGCACTTCCTATTGCATCCATTCCGTTAGCAGTATTTTCTAGTATAACAATCCCTTTTTTCATCTGTGGATCAAATCCTATAAAAGATCTAAAACCACCCGTTCCTCCGTTATGCCACCAATAAGAACCTGTTTTATGTTCTGCTAGAATCCACGCTAATCCGATCTTGGGATTTTTATCACCAAAATTAATACTTTGTTTAAGTGTTAACTTGAGAGATCTGTCCAATAAATTTTGATCTATATTTCCGCGCAAATAGGTAGCCATATCTTTTATATTTGATTTAATTGCTCCTGCGCCTGCAAGCGTTGATAGTTGCCAGTGTTTAGTTGGTTTACCTTGACTATCATGACCATCGCTTAGGAATTTCAAATACGATTGAGGGACATCAACAAAAGTATTTTGCATCGCCATAGGTTTGAGCACTCTATCGGTTACCACTTGCTGATAACTCTTACGGTCGATCAATCCTAAAACATGACCTAACAAACCCACCCCTAAATTGGAGTATTCAAATTTTTCACCAACATCTCTAGTCGGTTCATAACCATTCAAGAATTCGTACATTAGTTCAACCGAATAATCAGCGTAAGGATCTAGAGGATCAGAATATGGCATATTACTCGGTAAACGTGGTAGTCCAGAACTGTGATTCGCTAAAGAGGCTAAAGTAATTTCTTTACCTTTTTTGCTTGGCATTTTAATCGATTTTGGAAGATAGTTTTTCACTGGATCATCCAGTTTTACTTTGCCTTCTATCACCATATTAGCAAGCGCAATCGATGTAAATGTTTTCGATATAGAGCCTATTTCAAATAAACTGTCAGAAGTCACTGGTAGTTTTTCTTGTTGATTGACTAAACCAATATTAATATATTCGACTTTATCATTCTCGATAATGGCGATGGAAACTCCGACCACCGACTTCTCTTTTGCTATTTTATGTTTTATCAACGCTTGAATTATGTCGCTATTACTCGATGCAAAAACTAAGCCGGTACTTATTGATAGGATTCCAAAAACGCTGACAAGTAAGGTTGTAATTCTTTTCATTTAAAACTTCCTTATTCTCTAATATGTTCGTTAAATTTGTTTAACATAGGGACGCGTGCTTCTTTTTACTACCTCAATAAAAAGCAAAATTTGAAAATCGTCTGCTGCTAATTAATTGAAAGTGATCTTAACAACTCAAGCGCTTCGGTATGACTATTTTCTATAGCGTAGTCCAACAACAATTGTTCACCATTTACTTGGTAAGTGATATCTGCGCCTTTACTAACTAGCAAATTAATGGTTTCGATTGAAGCATTATTACCAATAGCTAAAACCAATACAGGGTCGTTATCCTCAGGCGTCCAATTGACATCCGAACCGTTACGAATAAATGAAGAAATAGTATTAACATTAAGGTTATCATATACAGCTGAGTACAATGCTTTATTAATATCAGGATGCATTTCACCGGCATTTAAAATTGCGACAATAATTCGGTCATTTCCGTTGTAAGTCCCATTAACTAGTACTGTATTTCCATCTCTATCTCTAATACTAATACTAAAGCCGACTTTTTGTTCTAAGATTGCTCTTGCGACATCATACTCACCGCCAATGGCAAATCGAAATGTCGCCTGATAACTGTTGATCGTGATGATAACCCTTACTTTCATCACAAGAAGCAACAATAATCGCATTGGTTGTAAATACGATGACATTATCATCACTAGATGTTTGATCAATGAATTGGGACATTTAATTACTATTTCTTTATAAAATAACTACTAACGCAAATTATTCATATTTGAACGGTCAGCTTAATGTATTTACTTAGGAAATGGTAGTGCAAATAAATACTAATTTTCTAAACACATTCATAATTTCTGTTGCATTTTCTCACCATACTAGATTAGTCATCTTCTTCAAACGTCATACATAAATGTGCAATGCAAACTATTATTTCACCAGCGATTGCGAATAATACCGTTGATCCGCTCTATATTTAATTGGTGAGAACCAATATAGTACCATTGCTCAGTCGTGCGTTCTTTAGTTTTTCTAGGTGGGCAATAAAGTTATTTGTCATGTCAGGAATTCATTAGAAAATTCCCGATATGATCATATTCTACCTGTTTAGTTTAACTTTTCATGGTCTTACCCTACTTGTCCGAGCTATCAAGCCTCTCAATCAAATTCACCATCCCATCAACATACGCTGGATAATCCCTGATTTTGATCTGACTTTTATTTTCAACGTCTAAAGAACCTTCAGCACTGACCAAACTACGAAGCGCTGGTATCAAAATTTTAGCATCTAAGTTCTTTAAGTTAATAGTTTTTGTGGAGAGTAAACCCTCTTTTGAGGACTTTAATTTCTGTTTTAAATTTTGCTTGTTAAAATCATCTAAGGTCAATGTTGAAAAGAGCTTTTCAAGTATTCGATAGGTTTCGGGAGATGAGGCAACAACGATTTGATTAGACCCTTTAACATGTGCAATATGACCATTTTTAGAAATAAATGTCCGAACCACCGGAATGACTTTTAAAGCAAGCTCATAATTCAACGGAATTGTATTTACCACAAAAGACTTATGTGTATTGTAGTTTGATGCATTACCACTAGTTGCCAGACTCAAAAAACTATCGCGCTTGCGATTTTTAATATAGATCTCATTTCAACTTTCCTTTTTGATTTAGTTTCATGATATCTAAACGCAATACTTGATGGAAGGGGTTAAAACGAACTCAAACATCAAAACTCCAATTTAGAATCATTCATTCTTACTAGTCCACCCAATCAAACCAAGCACAATCATCGGCGGAACAGCCTGAACCGCCGCTCCCAAGAAAGCCCCAGCAGAGAAAGCTAATACAACTCCCGCACCAAAAGCAAACAAACTACAAAAAATAATCAAAGTGAAACCCTGATCGACATAATCTTTCTTAGCCAAAATAATTCCCGTAATCAACCCCAAAGCCAAAAATAAATTGTAGAACCCTTGATTGAAAAAGACTGTCTCCATTAACCTTGCTTGTTCTATTAGATCTATTCCTATTGTTGGATCTGGATTAGCTAAAATATTCTGGTAAATATATGGCTCAAGCCAAAGTACACTTTCTGCAATAAAAAATAATATATGAAAAATAGCGGTAATTGTTGCAAAAGTGGCGATAACCAGACCTAGCCTTTTATTGCTTTTATTCATCAACTTTCTCCTTATTCACATCTTAACGGGAGTAACTAATAATTACATCGACTTCTCTCTAACCAATAAAGACTGTTAGATCCTGTGACTTTCTACCTAAAATATCTCGTCACATTATGTTAGTATTTAAAGGTTAAAATAATAATAAATTTTGTTCGGGATGCCAAACCTACGCATTCCAAGTCTTGTTCAAAATTCCAAATTTCTATAACCAAGTTATTCACAATAATATAAGGGATATCCTATGCGAGTACCATTCTGGACTGACAAAAAGGCGCGATTTAAGCCTAAACGCACATTTTTCGCTGCCTCTCTCTGCCTTGCTTTTTCACAATTTGCATCAGCTGACGTGTTTGTTAACGAACTCCATTACGATAATGGCGGCAGCGATGTTGGCGAGGCTTTTGAAATTGCAGGTAATTCAGGAATTGATTTAACTGGTTGGAGCGTCGTTTTTTACAATGGCAATAACTCTTCAACCTACCGCACTACCGCGCTAACAGGCGTTATACCTAACCAGCAAGATGGTTTTGGTACGATAATTTTCAATCTGCCATCCAATGGCATTCAAAACGGCGCGCCAGATGGCTTTGCTTTGGTTGATCCAGCTAATACAGTCATTCAATTTTTAAGCTACGAAGGTGTCATCACAGCAGCAAATGGTCCTGCAGCTGGAATGACCAGTACCGACATTGGTGTTGCTGAATCTAGCGGTACGCCGGTTGGCAATTCTTTGCAATTAGGCGGAACTGGTAGCCAAGCAAGTGACTTTGTTTGGCAGGCGGATAGTGTTAATACCTACGGCGCGATTAACACCAATCAAACTTTCGGCGGTGGCGGCCCAGCAGTTGATATGGCTCCTTCTATCACTGCGACCACTCCAGCCAACAATACTGGCGTTATCGCCCTCAATGCCAATATTGATGTCAGCTTTAGTGAAGGGGTTGATGTCAATGGAAACTGGTTTGAAATTAACTGTAGCCAGAGCGGAACTCACGGCGCGATTGTTTCAGGTGGTCCACAACATTACAGTTTAAATCCCGACGGTGACTTTGCTTTGAACGAAACTTGTAGCGTTAACATTGTTGCTAGTTTAGTCAGTGATTTAGACGATAACGATCCGCCGGATAATATGGAAAGCGATTTCGGCTTTAGTTTTGCCACTGATACAGGATCAAATATTCGGATCAACGAAGTCGATGCTGACACTCCCGGAAGCGACAAGCTTGAATTTATCGAGCTTTATGATGGCGGTGTTGGGAATACTCCTTTAGACGGTTTAGTGGTTGTTTTATACAACGGCTCAGATAGACGCTCGTATAATTCTGCATTCGATTTAGATGGATTCACAACTAATGCTGATGGTTACTTCCTTATGGGTAATGCAGCAGTAATACCGACTCCTGATCTCATTATGAACAACAACAGTTTGCAAAATGGAGCAGATGCAGCTGCGGTTCATGTAGGCAACGCAGTCGATTATCCAAACGACACGCCCGTTTCTGGTTTAGGTTTGGTCGATGCGGTTGTTTACGATACCAATGATAGCGATGTTCAAGGTTTATTGAATGTTCTTACACCCAATCAACCGCAAGTCAACGAAGGCGCAGCTGGTGATAAAAATAATCATGCCAATGCAAGAATTCCAGACGGCGGAGAGGCAATTGTAACCACTGTTTACAACGCACAATTACCGACTCCTGGAATTAGCAACGTAACGGAAGCTGAAATCTTCGAAATTCAAGGTGCTGGAATGCGTTCACCTTTTGAAGGTGGATACGTTCGTACTTTAGACAACGTGGTGACTGCATTAGACACTAACGGTTTCTTTATGCAAACGCCCGAAGCGAAAAGTGACTTAGATGAAAATACATCTGACGGTATTTTTGTTTTTACAGGATCTGCTCCGAGTGTTGCTGTTGGGGACATGGTTACTGTAGAAGGTCGAATTGTTGAATTCTTTGGTTTCACCGAGTTCTCTGGTGGTTCTCTAGTCACCATGCTTAGTGCGGGTAATAGTATTCCATCAGCAATTGAGTTTGATGAAAATACGCCTTCACCTTTGCAACCGCAAATGGAAAATGAAATCGAACGTTTTGAAGGTATGTTGGTGAGCTTTGAAGGTGTCGCTACAGCGGCAACCGATCGCTTTGGTGATACTCAAGTGGTTGCTGGTGATGACCGAGCTTTCCGTGAGCCGGGTATTGAATTTCCGGGCTTAACCGGCCTACCTGTTTGGGATGGTAATCCAGAAATTTTTGAAATTGATCCAGCTGGATTAGGCGGCGCAGATGTTACTTTATTTGCTGGTCAAGAGCTCGAAGCGACAGGCCCCTTAGGATTTTCTTTCGGCGATTATCAAGTTTGGCCAACCAGCATTTCAGTTGACGAAGCTCCTGAGTTTGGAGATGTTGAATCCGCGGAAGATGGTGAAATGACAGTTGGCGCACTCAATATGTTCCGTCTGTTTGATGATATCAATGATCCTGATGTGGATGATCCTCGAGTTTCGACAGAAGTATACGCAATTCGTCTAGCTAAAATTTCGGCGTTTGTTTTAGATGTAATGAATGCGCCGGATATTCTTGCCGTCAGCGAAGTTGAAAAACTAGAAGTGCTTGATGCTTTAGCGGCGCAAATTGAAATGGATAATCCATCGGTTCAATATACCGCTTATCTTGAGGAAGGAAACGATATCGGTGGCATTGATGTGGGTTTCTTAGTTCGCAGCAATGTCGTGGTAGAAGAGGTCACTCAATTTGGTAAAGATGAAATCTTAGATTTTGATGGTTCTTTATTAAATGATCGTCCACCACTACTATTAAAAGCTAGAGAAACATCTGATGGCAGCGACTTTCCAATTGAAGTGATGGTTGTTCACAATCGCTCTTTGAGTGGCATTGATGATCGTCGTCGTGGTGAACGTGTGCGAGCAAAAAGATTGGCTCAAGCACAGTTTGTTGGCAAAATTGTTCAAAACATCCAAGCTGACAATCCCGAAGTCAATCTTGTCGTTACTGGTGACTTTAATGCTTACCAATTTAGTGATGGATACGTGGATGTAGTTGGACAGATTGCTGGAACTTCGGTTGAAGCAGATAATCTACTTTGGGAGCCAAGCCCTGTTGATCCGATTTTGACCAATCAAGTTAATTTAATTGATGATGAAGATCAATACTCTTTCGTTTTCCGAGGAAGTGCGCAAGTACTTGATCACGCATTGACCAGTAGTAATTTGGAAGACATGGTTGAAGATTTCGAATTCGCCCGAGGTAATGCTGACGTACCTAGTAATTTAGTCAATGATGAAACGTCTTTATTTAGAGCTTCGGATCATGATGGATTGGTGCTTGTTATCAAAAAAGATTCTGACAATGATAGTATCTTTGATGACGAAGACATGTGTCCCACTGGTACTGCTATTCCTGAAACTATGTCGAGTAAAGGACTTAAAAAGAATCACTATGCACTGATTGATGGTGATACTGTTTTTGATACAGCGGCATCAAAACATTCTGATGATGATTCATTTACTCTTGAAGATACTGCCGGTTGCTCATGTGAGCAAATCGTTGATCAACTTGGATTAGGAAATGGACATCTTAAGCATGGTTGTAGTGAAGGGATTATGAAACGTTGGGAAGATTATGTTGAGGAAGACGATCATGGTGATGATGATTAGTCGTTAACTGATAGAACTAAAAGCCAGCTTTATGCTGGCTTTTTTGTACAATTCATTTTATTAGTTTAGAATGGTTTGATCGTTATTCTAATCGCTAAAAACTAACCCTAAAGGAAACAAAAATGCCAAAAATTATATTTTTAATTTTACTGATTTTTTTGTTATCAAGCTGTGACGCGTTCGATGACATGACAGGCATGTTTGAAAAGCAAGAGATTGTTCAGAATGAAATTAAAAGAAAGTATGGATGGGAATCACAAGTCGCGTTTAACATCCATAATGGCAACTTAACTCAGGTGACGCTATTGTTAAATGCGAGTGAAGTCGGCGATCAAAAAGTAGCTGATTTAGAAATGATCGCAAAAGAAGTGATAGACAAAGCATTTAAGAGTGAGCCGCAAAGAATATTTATTCAAATCTCTAGCATTCCTGATGAAAAATAGAACCCAATTACACGCGAATGTTTTGATCTTGGCAATCGCTTTTAAAGAAAGGAGAGGAAAATGATTCAATATCATATAGCTCAAGTTAATATCGCAAGAGCAAAAGCAGAGATGGATGATGATGTAATGACGGGATTCGTTTCACGCCTAGATGAAATTAATAGTTTAGCGGATAATTCACCTGGATTTATTTGGAGACTTCAAGACGAAGAAGGAGATGCAACTTCTATTCGGGTATTTGATGATTCTTTTTTGTTGGTAAATATGAGCGCGTGGAAGGATATCGAATCGCTACGAAATTTTGTTTACAAATCGATACACGTTGAACTAATAGGCAATCGAGAAGCCTGGTTTAATAAGATGGATTTGGCACATCAAGCATTATGGTGGATACCAAATGGCACGATACCGACAGTTGAAGATGCAAAAGAGAAACTAGATCATATTCGCATAAATGGTTCAACGGCAACTGCTTTTACCTTTGGTCGACCATTTGATCCGCCCAAATAAAATTCAGTCTTTTTTCCTTTCAACCAAAGTCAAAATATCGTAAATGGCGACGGGTTCTTCATGTTGATTAGTCACTTCAACTGCCCAAGCTACGATTCCGGTATCGTATTTTTCATCTGGCTTTTTGGTTTTCTTAATTTTTCTTTTTGCGGTTAATTTTACTTGAATAGTATCGCCAATTCCAACCGGCTCTACAAAACGTAAATTATCAATTCCGTAATTGGCAATAACGGGACCTTGTCCAGGGTCGACAAACATTCCTGCTGCTGCTGAAATTACAAAATATCCATGCGCTACACGCTTTTCAAAGAATGAATCTTTCGCTGCAATTTCATCAAAATGAGCATAAAAATGATCACCCGACAAGCAACCAAAATTAACGATGTCTGCTTCCGTCACGGTTCTTCTGTGAGTCGTTAATGACTCGCCAATTTCAAGCTCTTCAAAATATTTTCTAAATGGATGAACGCGATCTGTTTTAGTTTTTGCACCTTTTGTATACTGATTAGTAATTGCCATAATCGAAGTGGGCGAACCTTGAATTGCTGTTCGCTGCATATAATGTTTTATTGCGCGTGCACCACCTAACTCTTCACCACCTCCTGCTCTTCCTGGCCCGCCATGAACCAGAGGGGCAAGAGGTGAACCATGTCCAGTTGATTCTTTGGCGCACTCCGCATCTAAAACTAACATTCGTCCATGATGCGAGGCAGTTGATAAAATAATATCTCTAGCATGGTTACTCGACTTTGTGATCAGCGATCCGACTAAACTTCCCTTACCCATTTTTGCCAACTGAACTGCTTGCTCAATTCCCTCATAGGACATCAAAGTACTAACGGGACCGAAAGCTTCGACTTCATGTGGTATTAAATTGTTAAGTGGGTCATTACAGTGAAGAAGCGTCGGAGCCATAAACGCTCCTTTATCTTTGTCAATGTTAATTAGTTGATAGTCATCCATCCCACTGAGTAGCAATTCGCTTCCTGATTTTAGTTTTTCTACTGCTGCTAACACATCGTCTCTTTGCGTCTTACCAACTAAGGCTCCCATTCTGGTTTCTTTTTGAGCGGGATCACCAATACTGGTTGATTGTAGCTTCTTTATCAATGCTTGACTCACCGCTTCCGTCATATTTGCTGGAACAATTACTCGACGAATGGCGGTACACTTTTGCCCCGCTTTTGTAGTCATCTCTTTCGCCACTTCTTTTACATAAAGATCGAACTCTGGATCTTCAACTTTAATATCAGGCGCTAAAATACAACAATTTAAAGAATCGGCTTCCATAGTAAAAGGAACACTTTTGGCTACAATATTCGAGTGAGCCTTCAGCATTTGTCCGGTTGAAGCTGAGCCGGTAAAAGTAACAATATCTTGCTCGTTAACATGATCAAGTAGATCACCAACGGAACCAACAATTAATTGTACCGAACCCTTTGGCAGAATTTCCGATTCTACAATTGCTTTAACCACTGCTTCAGTTAAATAACAACTCACCGTTCCGGGTTTAACAATCACAGGTACACCCGCAATTAAGCTAGGAGTAATTTTTTCTAACATTCCCCACACCGGAAAATTAAACGCGTTAATATGAACCGACACGCCTTCTTTTGCGGTAAGAATATGCTGACCAACAAAAGTACCATTTGCCGACAAAGGTTCAACTGCACCTTCAACAGCGAAAGTATCATTGTTGAATTCCCTACGAGCTATGCCTGTATAACTAAACATGGTGCCGATACCACCTTCGATATCGACCCAGGAATCGGCTTTAGTTGCACCAGTCATATATGAGATGCGGTAAAAGTCTTTTTTGCGATCTAAGAGATATTTAGCCAGTAGTTTTATTCTTTCTGCGCGTTCATGAATAGTTAATTTTCTGAGAGCTGGGCCCGCAACCGAACGTCCGTATTCCAGAATTTGATCGAAATTAGAATCTAGTGAATGAACTTCACCAATAACTTCATCATTAACAGAGTTGAGCAAGGTGTCTACACGACCATTTCCACTACACCATTCGCCGTTAACATAACTTTTTATTTTCATTTTAAAACCTTTACAAGAATATTTACCACAGAGGCATAGAGGAAAATCTTACTACATCTAATTTCTCTGTGCCTCTGTGCCTCTGTGGTAGAAATGTTTCTATTTTTTCCAGTTTTCAATCACTTTGACAAATTCTGATAAAAACAAATTGGTTTGATGTGCGTCTAACGCTCGGTGGTCAATTGAAAGTGAGACATAACACTTTGGTCGAATCACAATAGCATCAGAACCATTTATTTCTTCAACGACAACTCTTTTTTCTAATTTTCCAATCCCTAGAATAGCTACCTGGGGTTGATTAATAATAATCGGCGTAGCAAACAAACTTCCGCTCACACCATGATTAGAAATTGTAATCGTACCATTTTTCATATCACTCGGTTTTAGCTTACCTTTTCGCGCTTTTTCCGTCTGCTCATTTAGCGATTTGGCGATTTGTATTAATTTCATCGCTTGAACTTGCTGAACCACAGGAACCACTAGACCTTCATCTCCTAGCGCTGTTCCGACACCAACATTAGCATCACTAAATATCTCCAACGCATCTTGGTGATATTTCGCATTCACTTGAGGAACAACTTTAATTGCCTGGGCGATTGCAGCTAAAAAATATGCGGTATAAGTTAATTTAACACCTTGTTCAGCATATTTACTTTTATTTTGTTTTCGGTGATGAATAATATTCCCCATATCCATTTCAAATACGCTGGTTACATGAGGTGAAGTCTCAAGCAAACTATTCACCATATGGCTAGCAATTGACTTGCGCATATTAGAGTGCGGGATCATTTTCCCTTTCAATTGCGCGGAAGTTTTTGGAAGTGACTGCAGTGGATCTGAGTATGGTTTTATTTCTATTTTTGATAAATCTCCATCTTCCTTATCTTTAGAAAGTATTTTTTTCTGAGCCGAAGTAGGAGATTTAAGATACTTTAAGACATCATCTCGACTTACTCTACCCTTTTTTCCAGTCGCTTCTATATCCTCAATATTAACATCATTTTGCTTTAATAAACGCCTTACCGCTGGGCTGACCAGGTTGCGATGGTCAGAACTCGCATTTTCTTTTTCGCGCGCAGATCCACTAATTAAAACACTGGGTTTTGAACCTATAAATTCGTTTTTATGATTGTCCTGTTTAGATTCGAACCTGGTAGAAGGCGTTGTATCAATTTTTCCTAAGCACTGTTCTGGCTCAACCGGGTCACCTGGTTTCGCTTGTAACGAATGAATCATTCCACCGACCGACGCACAAACTTCCATTGAAACTTTATCAGTTTCAAGCTCTGCGATGGGTTGACCTTCTTCTACTCTATCACCTTGATGCACTAACCAGGCAGAAAAAGCGGCTTCCGTTCCTTCAAGTTGATCGCTTGGTAGAGTTATATCAACCAAATTATTCATAATCTTTCTCAATTTTTATTTTCGTTGCTATTTTCTTAAAACGCGATCTGATCTAACATCGCTTGTTTTATTTTTTCTTCGCTCGGAACTGCGGCGTTCATCAGGTGAATATTATGGGGATTTGGGGTGTCGGGCATTGTCACCCTTTCGATAGGAACGTCTAAATCAAAAAAGGCTTCTTTAGCTAACACCGCTGATATTTCCGCGCCAAAACCTGCAGTGAGATTATCCTCATGAACAATTAAACATCGACCTGTCTTTTTAACGGACTCTAATACCATCTCTTTATCCCAGGGTTGAATGCTTCTTAGATCAATGACTTCCACGCCATTAGAAATATCTAAAGCCGCAGCTTCACATCGTTCGACCATGGCTCCCCATGTGACCACCGTTAATCGATGTCCGACGGTTAGGATTTTTCCTTTGCCAAAAGGTAAAACATAATCATCTCCCGGGTAGGGGCGACGTGACCAACGCCCATCTAATAGAGAGCGATGTTCAAAAAATATTGTTGGATTATTGTCTCGCAAAGCGAATCTTAATAACCCAACCGCGTCTTCTGCATTTGATGGCATAACCACTTGCCAACCTGTTTTATGTGCCCATTCCACTTCATCACACATCGAATGCCAAGGATCGCCACGTCCTGCGAATCCTCCCGGAATTCTGATTACCATCGGTGCGGCAAATTGATTATTGGTTCGCCATCGCATGATTCCTGTGTCGGTTATTTGCTCGGCAGCAGGTTCTGCATATTTTCTAAATTGAATTTCTGGTACTGGCATTAAACCGGAAAGCGCCATGCCAACTGAACGTCCAATAATTCCTTCTTCCGACAAACTAGTATCGAAGACACGCAAGTCACCATGTTTTTCATTCAATCCTAAGGTCGCCGCATGAACACCACCCTTTGGACCGACATCTTCGCCAAAAACTAACACTTTTGGATTTATGCTTAGCTCATGATCCAAAGTATTTCTAATAGCAGTTAGCATATTTAACCGAGAACCTTGTGGTTTTGGGATCTCATCTGCTGGGGGAAATTGATAATCATCTGCGTGTAATCCACCACGTAGTTGAACTTCTGGATTGTCAAACTTATCTTTTTCTGCAAATACGTAACGAGTTAGATTTATAATCTCTGGCTCCTTTCGTTGCTTTGCTTTTTCAACCGCAGAATTCACATCGACATAAGCTTTTGCTTTTAAGTTCTGCCAGGCTTGATCATCCAAAATATTTTTCTGCCTTAAAAATTCTCTAAGCTTTGGAAGAGGATCATTAGCTTTTTCTTCAGCAACCATTGCTTCAGGCTTATAGGTTTGCGTATCTTGAAAGGTGTGTCCACATAAGCGAGGCACTTTTAATCGTAGCAGACACGTTCCTAAGCCCGCTCTCACATATTCAACCGCCTGCTGAATTAATTCTGAGGCTTCGACAGGATCAGTTCCATCGCCATCAAGAATTTTCAGGTTCTTATAAGCAGCAAGATTCGCTACTTGGTCGCCACCAGGCGTTTGAACCTCTTGCGGAACAGAAATACCATAACCGTTATCTTCAATATAAAAAAGATGTGGTAAATTATTGGTGGTGGAAATATTAAGTGCGGACCAAAAACCATTAGTCGACATAGAAGAGTCACCACCCATCGAAACACCTATCGCTCCATGGTAACTATCGTCTTTTAGCTGGTTCCGGTTATAAACAATCGACTGTGCCCAACCGGATATGGGGGTGTATTGTGCGCCAACACCGCCGCACATTGGTAATAACATAGCGCCTTTTCGTTCTACATTCGGGTAATTACAAACTACACCAATATCCCGCCCATCACTATAACCGCCTGATTTGGCCATAGGTGATGCAACGGCATCTTCGATATCCAATCCTAGTGACAGTACAAAAGGGCGGGAGCGATAGTAACCGGTTGCTCCATCGTGAGGATGAGTAAGTAAAGAGCCAAGTAAAATTTGCGCTAAATCATGACCGCGAGCTGAGAACTGGTTAAAAACAAGCTTCGCCGGAACGAGCTCTTGCTCTTCAATATCATCCATCGCCCTGGAAAGCAGTATGAAATAAGCGATTTGTTTCCAATCAAAGGCTGGTTTTGAAGCTAAATCTTGTTGAGATACTGCGCGCATAGCTGATCCAAAAACATAATTATTTGGTCAGATTATAGGATATTCAGGCTTGTTGTTGCAAGTTGTTGGTTGCAGGTGCAATGATATTATTGGTTGAGCATCTTTCTACTAATTCGAAAAAGGTCGATGCTTTAAAGGAGCCAAAAGCATGTAGAATATCCATGCAAACCAAGATATGAATAAAATAGCAAGAATCCATGCTACTTTCTCGCCCCCATTTGTCTTACTTGAAAATCCAACTATTAGTAGTGGAGCTAACCATAATCCAATAATCAAAAGAAACATACTGCTAACAGAAATCGCCATAGTCAAGCCTCGCTATTATTAAATAACTTTATTCTACAACCGCCCACTACGCTTAATATCAAAATAATTATTCGCCATATTGATCGCTAAATGTTTGGGTAAGCTGTCCACTGCAATCACTCCGCTATGAGTAAGAGATTGATGTAGTTTTTCTCTCTGATGTAAGTAACTCACGGTTTGGGTATATTTAAGTGTATCTCGCATATCGAAAATTTCCTCGGTGAGACAATCTTCCAATGCTTGTTCTTTTAGATTAGTCAACAAAACAAGATGGTGTTTTTTGAGCATTCTCACTGCCGTGGTTAATTCCGTTTGATCTTCTTTTCTCATATTAGAAACGACCACAATTAACGAACGCTTTTTAAAGGATTTATTTAATTCCTCTGCAGCCTGAATAATATCTGAAGCGCGATTGCTTGGTTGTAAATCATAAACTTGATTTAACATAACGCTGATTGTTGAAGGCCCTTTTTTTGGTGGTAAAAATCGACTTGCGCCGCCAAAAACTTTTAAGCCTACGGCATCTCCTTGTTTAAGTGCAATATGTGAAACAAGTAGGGTAGCATTCAAAGCCTGATCAAAATGCGACAACTCGCCGTCTTTTGTGCGCATTCTTCTTCCAGAGTCAATTAAAAAGATAATATTCTGATCTCTTTCCTGCTGATATTCTTTTGAAATAACTTTTCTTAATCGAGAAGTTGAACGCCAATCAATTTGACGTAAACTATCGCCAATTCGGTACTCTCTGAGCTGATGAAAATCTAAACCTTCGCCCCGTTTTTGTCGCTGCCGAATGCCGAGTTGCCTGGTTCTTTGTTCAGTCGCGAGTAAAACATAATTATGTATAGAGCGAAAATTAGGATAAACTTTTGAAGTAGTTTTACATTCTACTTCTACTCGTTTAGTTAATAGACCAAGCAAAGATAAAACCCATAGTTCGGTTTTATTAATGTTGAGATCACCTCTTTCAAATGCCTTAATCTGGTAATTTATTTTGACTTCTTGATTTTCACTAAGCTGAATTTGTGCAGGCAATCCTTTTGCAATACAAGTTTCAGGAATATGATCATATACCTCAATATTCAATTTTCTGCCTTGTTTTCGATTAGAACTAGGATAAAAATAAACCACTGTTAACTCTACATCACACAAACTATTTACGGGTAGCGTAGTAGAAATATTTCGAGCTACATGAATATTTTTCAAACCAAACAAAGACATTCTTTCAATGATCAATAGTGCAATAAAAATGATAGCGTAGATCAACCAAACTTTAGATAGCAAAGTATCCTGACCTGCAACGACATCATAGCGCGAGGTCGTTTGCATAAAATCCCACAGCCTCAATGACGCATCGGCTAGCGCTATAACTAGCCAAACGATGAGTAATACAATGCTTAATCGGGTAAATTTCATATAGGTTTTATTCTACTCTTGATCTTCAATTCTATCCGTTTACTGTCGCGGTGCAGCGACTTGATTAAGTAGATCTGAAATAACTTGTTCGACACTGATCCCTTCTATCTCTAACTCCGCCGATAACACAATCCGATGACGAAGTACCGCAAGTGCAACCGATTTAATTTCATCAGGAGAAACAAAATCACTTCCTCGAACTAAAGCTAACGCTTTGGCTGCTCTCACTATTGCAATTGACGCACGCGGACTAGCTCCCATTTGCACGCCAGACCATTCTCTGGTTGCAACGACTAAACGAACAGCGTAATCAAAAATTGATTCGTCGACTCTGACAGACGCCGCTAAACTTTGTAACTGCATAATAATTTCAGCGGAGGTAACCGCTTGTAAATCTTTCATTATGACTGAATCATCTACCGTATCTGTTGTGATCGCTTTTACTAACAAAATTTCATTATCAATTGAAGGATAGTCGATCAAGATATTCATTAAAAATCGATCTAATTCTGCTTCTGGCAACGGATAAGTTCCTTCTTGTTCCAGTGGATTTTGCGTTGCCAAAACCATAAAAGGCGTACTAACTGGAAGTGACTTCCCTTCAATGGTTATATGTTTTTCTTGCATCACTTCTAAAAGCGCTGATTGCGTTTTTGCCGGGGCACGATTAATTTCATCTGCTAACAATAAATTGGTAAAAGCAGGACCTTTTCGGATACGAAATTTTTCAGACTTTTGATCAAACATTGCGTGCCCGGTTACATCGCTTGGCATTAAATCTGGTGTAAATTGAATTCTAGAAAACTCTCCATCAAAACTTTTGGCGATGGCTCTAACCAGCAGCGTTTTTCCCAAACCTGGAACACCCTCAATCAAAAGATGACCTCCTGCAAACAAACAGGTAAGGGTCATTTCTACAATGGAAGTTTGTCCTATCAAAGTGGAGTTAATATTTTTACTTAACCGTTGAATAATCTGATGAGCTTGCTGCAAGCTTATTCCTTCACTCGCTTGTAGTTTGCTTGTTTCCGCATCAGGCTCCGTACTCAAATCACCAATTAGATCTATATTAGTATCTTGTTCGTTGTTATTCTCTTCAGTCATTTTTCTACCCATCTATTTTGGTTTATTCTAAAAAAACAAATATAAATTCCGTTACAGTTGTTTTTGCAATTCTTTTATTAACAAAACCTTGCGAATAAAGCTATCTTGGTTTTGCTCTTCATCGTGCCATAAAACTAAGAGTTCATTTTTGTTCTTACCGCTTAGTTGCGAAAGCTTCGCAATTTTTTCTTCGTCACTAATTCTTGAATATTGATATATCGATTTTTTAAGCTTAGACTCCAATGATTTCATTATTTCGGATAGCAAAGTTTGACCTTCATCATTACGATAACTAAATTCACCTGCAGCTTCAATGTGCTGCATTATTTCTCGTTGTATTCTTAATTCATCAGATTTTGGCGTTCCTTTTCTCCAGCTCGCAGAAAAAAGAATAACTACAATTAAGATAACAAAAGAAACAATGACCATTGGAATCAACTCCAAAATAACTGAAAGCAACGATGGCTGAACGGTGTTATACAAGAACCAAACATTTTCTGCGCCTCCCACTAATTGATATAAAAACATCGCATGGTCATGTTTATCGATGGAATAGTTTTTCCAAATATCCATATCAGTGACAATCGTTATCATGCCATCGTCAAGCTTATATTGCGCAAACAGATCGGAGTATTCGTTTCCGCCAATAAAGGTCGCTTCGCCGCTATCGTCTTGCAAATAATATTCATAACCAAAAGAAATGGTGGTTGCTACATCCGTATCGGTAAAAGTTACTTTGGTAAGATGTGAATCCCTTTCATCACTCCAGTCATAGTCGTAGTTTTCATATAACCGAACACCTAACTCGTCTAAAAATATATCTCTACTAGTACCTAAATCGTAATCATACATTTCCGTTGCTAACACAACCAAATGCCCACCACTAGAAATCCAATCTTTAATCCTTTGTCTTTTCTCTTCGGAAAGCCCAACTCTAGAACTTTCAATAATAAGCGTATCATAGGGTTGTAAGTTTTCATCTAGTATCGAATAGTTTTTTTGGCTTTCGGCTTTTTTGCCAGCGGTTTCCAAAAACTTTTCTGCCGCGTAAAATGGGTTTGCTCTTGCTTCTTTGATTGCCCCCCGATCAACTTCATTGATGACTTTATCAAAATGAGTATAGAACCAATACAGGTATCCACCAATTGCAATCGCGCAAAAAATGGTGACCCAGGCGGCTGGAGAGATTAGAAATTTATTTTTCATTTTCTCCCTGCCTATTGTTAGTTAAATCCCTATCATTTAAATCAGAAACAAGCATAATACTCGGCCACTTATCGCAAAGCTCATTCAATTGGTTAACTTCTGGTATTTGATGAGCATACGCGAGTCCGCGCCAATTATTAGTTAAATTTTTCATGTACAAACTGCTTTGTTGACTAACGCTGTTTGTAATATTTTTTAAACATTCTAGTTCAGTGTAACCTTCCTTAATTACAGCGTCGCTATGATCGATGTACCAAATTAGGCTTGCTCTATAAAGCAAACTAAGTGCTTCTCGATATTGATTATTTTCAATCATTTGCTTAGCAACAAGCCAAGGCTTATCAGGAAGACTTTCGCTGCTTAAATCAAGTCCAAATAATTTTGTTGGGCGTTTTTTAGGAGCTTTTTTGTTGCCATAGCTTCGTACAAGTAGATGTTTATATTTTAAAATCAAAAACAAAACAAGTACTGCAATAAAAATCCACAGAGCAAACTCTATGACAACAGCCATAATTTTTGCGAAGGTAAACCATCCTGGTGAAAAATCAAAAGGCTCTGCATCAATATCATCTAAATCAGGTGTTGAGCGATATTCATTACTTTCGACCTTTTCCATTCGATGAAAATCATCACCATTTTTTATTTCTTCAATGATTTTCTTCGACTCTTCATGAGTCAAATTATCAAAATCAAGCTTTTCTTTCCAATCAGGATCTTTATTCTCAATTTTTTTTGCTGAAACTTCAGACTCGCTCGCATGAACAGTCTGATAAGGAAAAAAGCTAGTAACTACGATTAGAATTCCCACTGCAGCCCAACTTGCAAGACGCACATTGCTGTTAGAACTACGTTCAGACAGGCGACTTGCCAATCGTTTAAAGGCAAGTTCGATATCCCAGGCCTCTAATTGTGTTCTTTGATTGATGTACAATGAAAACCCGCAAGCGACATAGAAAGGAGCCATCAAACTATAAGCGATATAAGTGATAAAATTAAGCGTGAACGCCACTGCTACAGACTCGGACTCCATTGACATCCATTCCCAAACTTTAAAGTTTTCCAAATAAATATCAGGTATCATTAGGTAAATTAGAGAAATGATAGAGAAGTAAATAATCATTTCTACGAGCACAAATATAATAGTCAGCCACACAGCGCTCCCTGAATCACCTGAATGGATCACTCGAAGTCTTTTAGAACGCGCATTTCCTTTTAAGCCCTCTAGCTGAATAAGCGGTAAATCAAAAGAGCGGGTAAAACTTAACCGTCTTAAAGTTAAGCTCATAAACCACTGTATTTTTGCGACGGAAAAAAAAGCTTTTATGCATTGTTTTGCGCTCAGCCCTTCACCAAAAAGTTCTCGACTTAAAAAGTGTAATAGCGGTCGTTCGACAATTGGTTTCAACCACCAAAAAACAAATACTGCGGCAATTGGATTGTTATGAAAAATAATAGACAATAAGATGAATAATGGTAATGTAATAGTAAACCAGATTTTATATAGCACTAACGCGTGCTTTTGAACGAGGCTCACACCTAAATCAATGGCTTCCCAACCTCGCCTTGGGCGGATCTTGGCGGTTATTTTTTCAAGATCCATCCATAACTCCTTTACGCCGCCCAAGCAAAGTAAAGTACGCTAAAACAATCAACCAGAAAACCAACCCAACCCAGTATTTTGTGTTAGCGGAAACCATATGAGTGGAAGACCAAAAAGCTTCTACGAATGCTGCAATGAGTAACAAAAAAATACAACCATAAACCAATTTAATAGCAGAGCGCCCTGCGTTAACTAGCGCTTGTTTTCTTGAATAAACTCCTGGCGATAAAACAGCCCATCCCAGCTGAAGACCAGCAGCGCCAGCAATAACAATACCAGTAAGCTCGAACGCGCCATGTCCTATAACAAAAGAGAAAAAAGTCTCTGAATATCCTATGTTATAAATATGACCAGCGATCGCTCCAAAAAAGAACCCGTTAAATAACAAAAAGAATTGGCTACCTAAAGTTAATACAATACCGCCTGCAAAAGTTTTAAACGCGATGCCGATATTGTTTTGGATATAATGACCAAACATCAAAAAGTCGCTATCAGAAGATCTTTCTGTTCCAAAACGCTCAGCAGCTGGGTCATACATGCGCTCTATCTCATGTACTGAATGAGGATCAACAATCATGTAGATCATATCCGGAAATACCAGCATCAACAAAAATACTACAATGGTAGGCAAATAAAATAAAGCGCTTGCCGTCCAAATAAATTTAGATTGTTCACGTACGGCTGCTGGAAAACCATGCAAAATAAAATGATAAATATTCTGAAAGATTCCTAACCTTTTTTGGTAAAAGGTTTGATGACCTCGAAACACTAATGCCTCTAAACGATGGATAAGTAGCGGACTATAATGTCTTTCTCTCGCAAGCGATAAACAATAGCAAAGCTGACGATAATTATCTGCAAATCCTTTTAAAGAAATGTCTCCTTGTTGTTTATTTTGCTTTAATGCTTCTGCTAAATTAACTTGAACTTCAAATTCTTTCCAGCTTTCACTGTAACGTTCTTCAAACTCTTCTTGCCTCATTGATGACCTCTCAGCCATTTGGCAATTCGTTTTAAGGTATGCGCGGCGTTTAATGGATCTTTTCTGGTTTGGTCTTGATCAATCCACTCTCCAAGATAATTCGCAAGTTCATGGGAGCGAGAATCTGACATCCGGTTACCTCGTTCAGCGAAACTAATAATCGCACTTTGCTCTTCTAAAGTTAACGGAATTTTCGGTGCCAAACCATCATCTTCATAAGTGACTTTTTCATTTTTTATTACACGCCTGTGAACAACCAAAGTTCCAGCGGCTAAATCGCCTAAGCGCTTAAAGTCTTTGTTGATCAGCATTGATGCGACACCAAATCCGAACATCATTGGCAGGAAATCAGCAAATCTTAATAAATTTCTAACAATCGAAGAGGACCAATCAATCGGTGTACCGTCATCATTTATGACCATGATACCCATCGATTTTTTACCAATAGTTTGCCCGTGATTGAATACTTCAAAAAGAACCGGATAGAACCACTCTACTAGAAAAAAAAGAATGAGAAAGAGACCTTGTCCAAAGTTTCCTAAATAGGCGAGTATTCCTGATACAACTGAAAGCACGCCCCAACGAACCAACAAGTCAATCATAAACGCAGATGACCGACTCACTAAGCCCGCTACAGCCAAAGATAGCTCGACACCTTCGGGGACTTCGATTTCTCTCGTTGTGTCTAACATTCCTTGTGCTTCCAATTTAATACTTCTACCTCTAGTTTGTGGATTGGTGTATTTAGTTTTAGTATCGAATGATCTGCCAAAACCTATGTGTGATTAAACTACCTTAGCAGCTAATTCTCCATTTGCATATCGCTCATACATAGTTTCTAGCGACAGTGACGTAATCTTACTCGCATGTCCAGCTGTACCGAATGCTTCATATCGTGCTACACAAATATCTTTCATTGCGTTAGTAGCGGCTTGTAAGTATTTTCTTGGATCAAAATTAGACGGGTTACCAGCTAAGAACTGCCTCACTGCACCGGTGGAAGCCAAACGTAGGTCGGTATCAATATTTACTTTTCGGACTCCATGCTTGATTCCCTCACAAATTTCTTCGACCGGTACACCGTAAGTTTCTGGGATTTCACCACCAAACTCATTGATCACTTTTAACCATTCTTGCGGAACCGAAGAAGAACCATGCATTACTAAATGAGTATTTGGCAAGCGTTTGTTAATTTCTTTAACTCGATCAATAGCTAAAACATCACCAGTTGGAGGCCGAGTAAATTTGTACGCTCCATGTGAAGTTCCAATGGCAATCGCTAACGCATCAACCTGGGTTTTATTCACAAAATCGGCGGCTTCTTCTGGGTCGGTGAGCATTTGATCCATAGTCAATACACCTTCAGCACCAATTCCATCTTCTTCACCTGCTTCGCCAGTTTCTAATGAGCCTAAACAGCCTAATTCACCTTCAACCGAAACTCCACAAGCATGCGCCATTTCAACAGTGCGCTTGGTAACATCAACATTGTATTCATAACTAGACGGCGTTTTACCATCTTCCATTAACGAACCATCCATCATTACCGATGAGAAACCAAGTTGAATAGAACGCTGACAAACGGCTGGACTAGTACCATGATCTTGATGCATCACCACTGGAATATGCGGAAATTCTTCAGTCGCAGCCAGAATCAAATGACGCAAAAACGGAGCGCCCGCATATTTTCTTGCGCCAGCTGAACCTTGAACAATTACCGGGCTATCAGTTTGATCTGCCGCTTCCATGATCGCCCGCATTTGTTCCATATTATTCACATTAAATGCCGGGATACCATATTGATGCTCTGCCGCGTGATCAAGCAGTTGTCGCATTGAGATTAATGCCATTGTTTTTCTCCGTATAATTCTTTAGTAAATTCTTTAATAATAAGTTAAAAGAAATTTTACCACAGAGGCGCAGAGAGCACGGAGTTGGAAAGCTAAGCAAGTATTGTTTATCATTCGGCTTGCGACTATAACTGAGAAATTTTAAGTTATAGTTGCTTTTATTTTCTCTGAGCTCTCTGTGCCTCTGTAGTAAGTTGTATCTCTTTTAAAATTTAACTTCTAGCGCGTTGTTCTAATATTTCTACTGCTGGTAATTTTTTACCTTCCAAAAACTCTAAAAACGCTCCACCGCCTGTTGAGATATAAGAAATTTTATCGGTAATGCCAAATTTATCGACTGCCGCTAATGTATCACCACCACCAGCGATTGAGAAGGCTTCGCTATCAGCTATCGCACGTGCTATTTTTTCAGTACCTTTTGAAAACTGCTCAAATTCAAATACACCAACGGGACCGTTCCAGACGATGGTTCCGGCTTTTGATAATATATCGCAAAGACTGTTTGTGGTTTTTGGACCAATATCAAAAATCATGTCGTCTTCTGAAATTTCACTCACAGACTTCAAAGTCGCGGGAGTCGATTCTGAAAACTTTTTACCGACGACTACATCAACTGTTTTTGGAATTTCTCCGTTATTTTTTATTGCTGCTTGAGTTAGCTTTTTTGCCTCTCCCACGAGTTCCATTTCGACTAAAGAATTCCCAATCTCGTGTCCTTCAGAAGCGATAAAGGTATTCGCGATACCGCCACCAACAATCAGCTGATCAACTTTTTCGGATAACGATTCTAACACGGTGAGTTTAGTAGAAACTTTCGAACCACCAACGATAGCAACCATTGGTCGAGCTGGATTATCAAGAGCTTTTCCAAGCGCATCTAATTCACCTGCTAGTAAAGGACCAGCGCAAGCAATCGGCGCAAATTTTGCGACACCATGAGTAGAAGCCTGTGCTCTGTGCGCGGTTCCAAAGGCATCCATAACAAATACATCGCATAAAGACGCGTAGGCTTTTGCTAATTCATCATCATTACCTTTTTCGCCTTTATTACAACGAACATTTTCAAAAAGGATCACTTCTCCCTGCTTAATTTCGATGTCTTCGCCCGACAAGTAATCTGATACAAGCGACACTGGCGAACCTAAATATTCTTGAATTCGATCTGCAATGGCAGTCAGAGAATCTTGCTGTTTGAACTCTCCTTCCGTTGGTCTTCCACGATGAGACATCAACATGATTTTTGCGCCTTTTTTAAGCGCTAACTTTATTGTTGGGATTGCTGCTTTGATCCTGACATCCGAAGTAATTTTTCCATCTTTAAAAGGCACATTAAGATCTTCACGAATAAGAACTCGTTTGTTGGTAAGATCTAAATCTGACATTCGGATAATTGACATGGCTTTATTTTCCGTTAAAACTAGTATTTTCTGTCGAACGCTTTATTCAGCCGCCATCATCGCTAAAGCAACATCAATCATTCGGCAGCTGAAGCCCCATTCGTTATCGTACCATGCAAGCACTTTAACTAAGTTACCATTCACTCTTGTTTGCGTAGCATCGAAAACAGATGATGCGGGTGCATGATTAAAGTCAACAGAAACCAGTGGTTCATCGTTATAATCTAGTACCACTCCGTCTGACGCTTCTTTCATAATCGCGTTGACTTCTTCAACTGTGGTTTCTCTTTCCGCGTCGAAGGTTAAATCAACCACTGATACATTTGCAGTTGGAACACGCAACGCAAAACCATGCATTCTACCGAGTAATTCTGGAAGTACTAAACCTACCGCTTTTGCCGCACCTGTTTTTGTCGGGATGATCGAAGTAGCAGCCCCGCGCGACCGGTGTAGATCTTTGTGTTGATTATCGATCAACATTTGATCATTAGTGTAAGCGTGAATGGTGTTGATCAAACCTTTTTTAATTCCAATTCCCTGATGTAAAGCTTTAGCGAGAGGCGCTAAACAATTAGTCGTACATGACGCGTTTGAAATAATTGTATGCTCTGGCTTAATCACATCATCATTCACTCCGAATACGACAGTTGCATCTATATCATCTCCACCTGGCGAGGAAATTAAAACTTTTTTCGCGCCACCAACAAAATGTTTAGACGCACCAGCACGATCTTTAAAATGCCCGGTACATTCTAAAACAATATCAACATCATAATCGCCCCAGTTGAGGTTTTCCGGATTGCGATCTGAAAGCATCGCGATTTTATCGTCATTGACGTACATATTTTCTTCATCACCAGTTACGTTTGCTTCAAAACGCCCGTGAGTTGAGTCGTACTTTGTCAGATGAACATTAGTTTTGATCGGGTAAGATGAGTTAATGGCGACGACTTTAATTTCTTCTTCGCGGTTATATTCATAGATGGCTCTTAACACCATTCGACCAATACGACCATAACCATTGATTGCTACTTTAACTGTCATTCGTTTTCCTAAATTTTCTTTAAAACTTTCAACCTCTCCCTAAACCCTCCAATAAGGAGGGAGTTAAACCCCCTCTCCCTTAGGGAGAGGTCTAGGGAGAGGGTTCTTTAATTTTTATTACCTGTAGATTCTAACTCAGCAAAGCCTTCGCTTTTTCAACAACCTTTTCTACGCTAAACCCAAACTCTTTAAAAAGCTGATCAGCTGGTGCTGACTCTCCAAAACGTTCCATTGAAATTACTTCGCCATCTAGACCAACATATTTGTACCAAAAATCACCAGTGGCTGCTTCGATTGCCATACGTTTACCACTTGCGGGTAATACTAGTGACTTATATTCAGCATCTTGAGCATCAAATAATTCAGTGCTTGGCATTGAAACGACTCGAACGTTGTAACCTTTCAACTCATTTGCCGCTTGCACTGCTAGTTCAACTTCTGATCCGGTTGAGATGATAGTTAATTCCGGCTCTTCTCCATCGTCCAGCAAGACATAGCCACCTTTTTCGATTAACCCTAATTGAACTTCGTTACGAACTTGAGTGGGTAATCCTTGACGAGTTAAAATCAAAGCCGTTGGTCCGTTTAAATTTTCGATTGCCATTTTCCAGGCAACCGCTGTTTCAGTTGCGTCGCATGGACGCCAATTAGTTAAGTTAGGAGTGCTTCGCATTGAGGCAATTTGCTCAATCGGTTGATGGGTTGGACCATCTTCACCTAGCCCAATTGAGTCGTGAGTAAAAACATAAATTGCTTGCTGCTTCATCAACGCTGCCATACGGATAGCATTTCGTGCATACTCCATAAACATCAAGAAAGTCCCACCGAAAGGCACAAAGCCTCCATGCAACTTAATGCCATTCATAATGGCGCACATGCCAAATTCTCTTACCCCATAATTAATGTAATTACCGCTGGCATCCTTCTCATCGATAACTTTGGACTCTTGCCATTTAGTCAGGTTTGATCCCGCTAAATCAGCAGAGCCGCCAATAAACTCGGGCATTTCGCCTGCGTAGGCCTGAATAGCATTTTGCGAAGCTTTACGAGTCGCTATTTTGCCAGCGTCTTGTTGAGTTTGAGCGATGTAAGACTTTGCAGTGGTGTTAAAATCTGAGGATAATCGACCATTTAATCGTCGATTTAGTTCTGCGGCTAACTCTGGGAAAACTTCGGTATAAGCGACAAATTGATCATTCCAATCGCTTTCTAATTTTTGACCCGATTCACGGGCATCCCACCCTTTCATAATCTCTTCAGGTATCTCGAATGCTTGGTGAGACCAGTCTAATTTTTGTCTTACTAAAGCGATTTCTTCATTGCCAAGAGGCGCACCATGGCAAGATTCTTTACCCGCTTTATTTGGAGAGCCAAACCCAATAGTTGTTTTACAGCAAATTAAACTGGGGCGTTCTGTTTCTGCTTTGGCTTGCTGCATGGCTTGTTCGATCGCTTGCGGATCATGCCCATCCACGCCACCGACAACATGCCAGCCGTAAGATTGAAAGCGCTTAACCGTATCATCGGTAAACCAACCTTCTACATTGCCATCAATCGAAATTCCGTTGTCATCATAAAATACCGTCAACTTACCAAGACCTAATGTGCCTGCAAGTGAACAAACTTCATGGGAAATTCCTTCCATCAGACAGCCGTCACCAACAAAGCTATAGGTTTGATGATCAACGATATCGTATCCTGGTCGATTAAACTGCGCGGCTAAGGTTTTTTCAGCAATCGCCATCCCAACCGCATTAGCGAGCCCTTGACCTAAAGGGCCGGTTGTCGTTTCAACGCCAGAGGTATAACCGTATTCGGGATGTCCTGGAGTTTTAGAATGTAATTGTCGAAAATCTTTAATATCATCGATTGAGAGAGCATACCCAGTTAAGTGAAGTAGCGAATAGATAAGCATCGAGCCATGCCCATTGGATAAAACAAAACGGTCACGATTAGCCCATTCCGGGTTATTCGGATTATGTTTTAAGTGATCGCTCCAGACTACCTGTGCTATATCTGCCATCCCCATTGGTGCGCCCGGATGACCGGAATTAGCCTTTTGAATTGCGTCCATGCTTAATGCACGAATTGCATTAGCCAATTGAAAACGAGATGACATAAATACTCCAGAAGTTAACAAATGCTAAATAGGTTAGACTGCTTGATACCCACAACAATAGAGCCAAGATTAACAATCAGTGAGATTCGAAAATCCGTAGCTCGCATACATCGTTAGTATTTGAGGCGGCGTATTTTCTCAAAACCCGACTCGTGAAGCAATCACTTTACATGATTTGCTCAATTTTTGCCCAGTCGACTTTAGAATTTTCCAATATAAGAGAGGTTTATCAATGGCTTACATAGTTTTGAGAAAATTACTCGTTACCGCGCTGGTACATTAAGTCCCAGTTTCCATGCCCTAGACCTTCACCGCGTTTTTGAAATTTAGTGACAGGGCGATCTTCTGGCTTAGGTATGTAGTCGTTTGTTTCTGAGCAGTTTTGCCAGCCTTGGCTCGACTGCATCACTTTGAGCATATGCTGTGCGTAGTCTTGCCAATCAGTTGCCATATGAAAATAGCCAGCTTGTTTGATTTTCTTGTGTAATAGCCCGACAAAGTCAGGATTTACAATTCGCCGTTTGTGATGCTTACGCTTGTGCCAAGGATCAGGGAAAAATAATTGTAGTAATTCAATTGATGAATCAGCAACCATATCACTCAGCACTTCAACCGCATCATGGGAAATAACCCGAATATTGGTTAGCTCCAAGGTCTTCATCTTCAACAACAAAGCGCCAACTCCAGGTCTGTGCACTTCAATCCCCAGAAAGTTACGCTCAGGATAACGCTGGGCTTGCTGGGCTAACGAGTCTCCCATTCCGAATCCTATTTCAATACAGACAGGCAGCTCATTTCCAAAAAGAAGCTTAAAATCAAGGGGTTGCTTTTTATATTCAATTCCATAAACAGGCATCATGGACTGATAAGCGAGGGTTTGACCAAGTGTCATCCGTCCTTCACGCTTAACAAAGCTGCGGATCTTTCGTTTAATTTGCTGCAAAATAGACCAAAACTAGTAGGTACGATGTAATTTTGAAATTATACCAATATGAAGAGGTTTGTTTAGAAGAAATAACGCGACAATCTTAAAAATCTCAAATAAAATATTGACCAATACCGAGAAAATGCTAGTTTGTACTGGTAAGCGCTCCAAAATTCTAGGAAATAACACAACAATCAATAAAGCCGAGAACGAAACCGGTAACCAAAATACGGACTTGCAAACTCATCATGTTTCCCTCTATTCCTAATTATCACGCCCTCGCGGTATTGCTGCTGACCGGCGTAGCGCTCTATTTATTTCGCAGAGAAGATATACGTCTAGAATCCAGCTGTTTGGGTGTGTTGCTTATTTTGGCTGTCGGATTTGAATTAATGCCCTACGAATCACCGGTAGGCGATCATATTGAAGCGCTGGATTTTTTCTTTGGTTTTGGTCATGAAGCATTAATTGCTGTTTGCGGCTTGATGATTGCGGGTCAAGGTCTGGTTAGAACTGGCGCGTTAGAGCCAGTCGGACGAATGTTAGGTAAATTATGGCGGATCAGCCCAACCTTTTCATTACTAATCACCCTGGTTGTCTCAGGTATTCTCTCTGCTTTTATGAATAATACGCCGATCGTAGTATTAATGTTGCCAATTCTTATAAGTGTCGCAGTCAGAACCAATACGTCCTCCTCTGGCTTATTAATGCCTATGGGTTTTGCGACCTTAGTCGGAGGCATGTCCACGACCGTTGGTACATCCACTAACTTGCTAGTGGTCGCGGTCGCCGCCGAACAAGGAATGCAAAGAATGGGATTATTTGATTTTGCCGTTCCTGCATTGGTTGCAGGTAGCGTGGCGATTGTATATCTATGGTTAGTCGCCCCTAAAATGCTACCAGAGAGAGCTTCTGCGCTCGATAGCAAAGCTCCACGAATTTTTACCGCTCACCTCACAATCGAAGAAGAAGGTTTTTCCGTCGGAAAAACACTTGCTGAAATTATTGAACATTCCGATGGCTTACTTAAAGTGGATAGAATTCAACGAGAAGGAACCAGTGCAGATATTAGAATTATGCCGATGCCTGATGTTATTTTACACGCGGGCGATAAAGTCAGAGTTTCTGATACCGCTGAAAACTTGAAAGATTATGAAACCATTCTCGGCGCAAAATTATTTGTCGGTAAACAACAAATCGATGACGAGCACCCACTTACCGCAGAGGATCAACAACTAGTTGAAGTTATCGTCGCACCCGGATCGCCACTAGCGGGATCAACACTCAAGAATGTCCGCTTTGTTGATCAATATTCGTTGGTAGCAGTCGCATTACACCGCAAAGGTAAAGAAGTTGATTTATTTAAAAAGCTCGGCAATGTCTCATTACACGTTGGTGATATTTTATTGGTGCAAGGCTCACGAGAAAAAATTGCAGAAATGAAAAAGAAAGGCGACTTTTTAATTTTAGATGCCACCACCGATCTTCCCCACACTTCCAAAGCGCCATTGGCACTCGCCATTATGCTAGGAATTGTGAGTGTCGCTGCACTAGGGATCTTACCCATTGCGATCAGCGCATTAGTAGGCGTTTTGCTTTTATTAGTCACTCGTTGCCTCAACTGGGTTGATGCCGGACGTGCTCTGAGTACTCAAGTCATTTTAATCGTAGTAGCAAGTTTAGCGCTTGGCGAAGCGCTTTTGAAAACTGGTGGTGCCGATTATTTGGCTGAAGTGTTTTTGTTTTCAACGGACGGCTGGCATCCCGCATTGATCATAAGCGGGTTGATGTTATTGCTCGCGATCTTAACTAATATCGTTTCTAATAACGCTGCGGCAGTAATCGGTACGCCCATCGCGATAAGCGTTGCAGCCCAACTTGGATTACCACCAGAACCATTTGTAATCGCTGTTTTATTCGGTGCGAACTTCAGTTATGCGACACCTATGGCTTATAAAACCAATTTGTTAGTCATGAATGCGGGAGGTTATCACTTTTCAGATTTTATGCGGATCGGTATTCCACTGGTATTAATCATGTGGGTTACTTTGTCCTTCTTTATCCCTTATTACTACGATATTATTTAAACAACAGTTTCACGCCAGAGTCACAGAGTTCACGAAGTAAAAACTTTATATATAAAATAAGAAGCATAAGTGTTTTTTCAACTTCAAATAATCATCTACCATGTCTCGCTTTTTTCTCTGTGTCTCTGTGGTAAATAGGTTCTTTACTTTTGATTTCTCCAAAAGCTTTCGCAAAAAAAATGCTCGGTTTTTACGATCAACAAGGACGTAAAGATCTTCCGTGGCAACTTGATAAAACTGCTTATAAAGTTTGGGTTTCTGAAATTATGTTGCAGCAAACTCAAGTTAAAACGGTTATTCCTTATTATCTAAAGTTTCTCAAGTCTTTCCCTACAATCTCTAAGTTATCAAAAGCAAATATTGATGATGTTTTAGCTCATTGGGCAGGACTTGGCTATTATTCAAGAGCCAGAAATTTACACACTTGTGCTAAGATAATCGTCGAACAATATGCTGGAAAATTTCCAAAACAATTAAAACAACTGATTTCGCTTCCTGGCATTGGTGAATCAACAGCCGGAGCCATTTTATCGCTGACTTATGACTTGCCCGAAGCAATCTTAGACGGCAATGTTAAGCGGGTATTGGCGAGAGTTTTTCTCGTGGATGGATGGTATGGTAATGCAAAAGTCAGCAAAGCCTTATGGCAATTATCGAGAAAATACACATCGAAAATGCGCACAGGCGATTTTAACCAAGCCATGATGGATCTCGGCTCAGGGATCTGTAATCGCGCCAAACCTTTATGCTATGAATGTCCATTATCGAAGCATTGCGAAGCAAATTTACAAAATAAAACCGCAGAGTACCCTCATAGAAAGCCTAAAAAAAAGAATCCAACAAAAAAAGCGACTATGTTGTTAGCTCTCAATAAACAGAATCAAATCGAATTGATAAAACGACCGCCATCAGGAATTTGGGGAGGATTATGGAGCTTGCCCGAAATTGAAAGTGCCAGTGCAAATCCAATCGTAGGTCAGTTCAAACACACTTTTAGTCATTATCATCTGCAAGCAACTGTAGTTAAAACAAATCAACCACAACAAAGCCAGCAAATAGAAGATAATCACTCGCTTGCATGGCATAATATCGACGAGCTAGGTAAATTAGCCTTGCCGACACCCATTAAGAAGTTTTTATTTAATTATTTTTATATAAAGAGTTAACTCGAAGAGAAATACCATGATTTTTTGTCAAAAGTTGCAAAAAGAAGCCAAACCAATGGGCTTCGCTCCAGTCCCCGGAGAGTTAGGTCAAAAGATTTTAGAGGGGATATCAGCTGAAGCATGGCAATTATGGATGAAGCATCAAACCATGCTGATTAACGAAAAACACTTAAGTCTAGCCGACGCCAAAAGCCGAGACTATCTAAAAGGGGAGATGGAGAAGTTCCTATTTGGCGGTGATTACGATGAAATCGAAGGTTATGTGCCGGAAAAGTAGTGGCAAATAAATAAGTTTTAAAAAATACCATTTAAATAACCGATAAGCCCTTGACTTTAAAACCCGATCCTAGTTTAATAGCGCGCTCTTGAAAACGCCTAAATCTACGGCTTTTATCCAAGAAATCCAAAACCAGTGGCCTGGTAGCTCAGTTGGTAGAGCAGAGGACTGAAAATCCTTGTGTCAACAGTTCAATTCTGTTCCGGGCCACCATTATTCAAAGCCTGTCTACTTGTAGATGGGCTTTTTTTATGCCTAAAATCAACGTGTTACCGGATTTTTATAAAAACGTTCAAATAATGCTAATTCGCGTTACACCAATGAAATATAGAAGCTTTCCACTTTCTTTCCACTTTAATATCAGACTTGGCTTTTATTTCTGTCCTTATTTCTAATTTTGGCTAGTAAAGTTAGAGGATTTTTCTCTGTCACTTCATCTAAATAGTCTGGGGCTAAATGAGCATAACGCATGGTGGTTTTTATGTTCACGTGACCCACGTATTTTTTGTAGAGAAGTAATATTCCCGTAAGACATTATAAAATGGGATGCAAAGGTGTGTCTTAAAACATGTGCCATTTGACCTTCTGGAAGGTTTATTTTGCACCGCTTAACCAATGACATTCTAAACGCTGAATAACAAGGGTCGAAAATTCGATCACTTCGACCTAACCCTTTCGTCCTAACTCTTATTTCTTCAGATAGTTCCGGTGTGATAGGTACTGTTCTATGACGACGACCTTTAGTCGATTTAGCATAAAACGTTAACCTGTTGTTGATCAATTGACCAGGGGTAAGTGGCTCTGCCTCGTTCCACCTTGCTCCGGTCACTAAAGATATTTTAGTTACTAATAATGTGCTTGAATTAGTTCCGTTTAACTTAATATCATCAATAAGAAGTTGGATTTGATCCATGTCGAGAAATGCCATCTCAGTGTCGTCAAACTTTATTTTTTTCACGCTATCTAATGGATTTTCATACTTCCAATGATCCAAACGGATCATTTCATTAAACATTGCTTTTACATAGGAGAGATCGTTGTTAACTATCCGTGGTTTTAGTTTCTTAGCAAGTCGATCTGCGCGATCATCAGTGAAGTGTTTAGCGGTAAATTTTCTGGCAATAGGGTTTCCGATCCGCTCAGCAAAAGCTTCTAGTTTCTTTTTAGTCCCTTCATTGTACCTTAGTTGATTACCGTGCAAACGATACCAGTCTGCGATAAATTCTTTTAGAGTTCGGGGATCTTTTTCGGATGCTCGCTCATAATCTCCTTTCTTATATTTCGCTTTTTCCTGTACCTCAAAGCTAAGCGCATCCGCTTTGGTATTGAAAATACGAATTTTACGTGGGGAATGCTTATCTCCCACTCGAAAATCATGTTTCCAACGACCATCAGGAAGTTTCTTGGGAAAACCACTCATGATTTTTTAACCTGAAAACGAATTAGACATTCCTGCGAAATAGGTAAGAGGTTGTCGAGCGAAAACTGCATTATGGACTCCTTGTCGTTATTGATAGGGATATAGTTAAAGTACAAATTACTGTTGAATTTGGCTCATAATACCATCCAAAAGCCAATTAGAGTCCCGCTGAAGTATAAAATCCTGCCACAGCGAACTTACACCCTAATTAGTTGGGTATATTTTACCCATGGGCAGGTATATTTCAGCTCAAACACCCTAAAAAAGGCTTTTCAATGCGTTTTTCTAAACTTTAAGAAGATGGTTGAATTTTGACCAATTCAGGGGGTTTTTGGCTGTTTTAGGCGGCTTCCCAACTATTGGTGGGGGGTGTCGGAAACACCTAACATTACTAACAAATTTTAGAAATGCCCTGAAAGCCCTTAGTTCATTGGGATGTAGAGACTAGGTAAATCTAACATTTACCTAACAAGTTAGAAAAATAATTTTTAATATTACTAACTTTTGTATTTTTAAAACTTCAATAAAATCAACGATGTAAGAAAAATGTTAGAAAGTGTTAGATTTTTTTTTAACATTTTACAACAGATAACCTACTGAATAATAAAGAAAAAATAAAGATGTAGCTAAAAAGTTAGAAATGTTAGGTGTTATCGCTCCTCCCCCTACATATTCAGAAACTAAAAACTCAAAAATACTCTTAAACCAGCTACCTTGTCTCCTGGCTTTTACGCACAAAATCGGTCAATATAAACGCGCTCTAATCTCTCAATATGTAGCCTCACAGATTGTCTTACATTATTGTTTCCAGAAAGAAGATATCCAGAAAAACAAGAATAACGTCAGGAACAAAAATACAACCAGAAACGAAGACAGAAATAGAAACTAGAGCGGAGAAACCATGAATCCTGTGATATCATATTTTCAACAATTAGACAGGCATCCAAATTAGTAAATGGCAAGCTCCGCTCAAATAAAAGCTCTATTGAAATCACACATCGACAATGATGACGATAGATTCTTGTCTATTGCACTTCAGGTCGCTGCTCACGAGGCTCGAAGCGGACATGGTCGTATTGCTCAAGAATTGAGAGATATAGTAGAGCAAGCTAAAAGAAAATCTTCTAGAAACCTCCCTGTTTCTATTGCTAGTAGTTTAAAGGATTCAACTGGGTTGCTGTCTATGAGCCAGTCAAAGCTTAAGTTTGCAAACCTGATCGTTTCTGAAGAAATAAAACAACGATTAGAACGCTTGGTACGTGAACAGCGTTTCTTGGGGAAGCTGAAAGATCACGGTTTGTCTCCAAGGCGTAAACTCCTCCTAGTCGGCCCCCCTGGTACAGGTAAAACCTACACTGCTTCGGTTTTAGCTGGTGAACTCGACTTTCCATTGTTCGAAGTCAGGCTGGACGCCGTAATCACTAAATTTCTAGGCGAATCTGCAGCTAAATTAAGACAGGTTTTTGATGCTATTAGAGAGGTAAGAGGCGTTTATTTTTTTGATGAATTTGACGCATTAGGTTCGCACCGAGGCAATACTAATGATGTTGGTGAAGCACGCCGGATATTAAATAGCTTTCTCCAAATGATTGAACAAGACGATTCTAATAGTGTTATTTTGTGTGCAACAAACCATATTGAAGTTTTGGATAAAGCCTTGTTCAGACGTTTTGACGATGTTATTCAATATGAATTACCTAGCGAAAGAGAAATTATTACACTATTCAAGAACAAGCTTTCTCCCTATGTTAGTAAAAACTTTGCTTGGAATAAGCTTCCAAAAATTGCCGATGGCTTAAGCAATGCTGAAATTACATTAGCTGCTGAAGACGCTATAAAAGAACTCTTGATTCATGAGCATAAGAATATAACCCTACCGATTCTGCGAAGAGCGATTACTGATCGCAGTAGTATTTGTCAGCATATTAACTAATAGATAACGTTAATTTCAGGGAGTCTTAATGGCAGGTAATTCAAGGAACAAACCGCATATATTTTTAGGGGCGACAGGAAATCCAGAAAGTTATACGTCACCAAGCAAAGGTGGTGGATCTAAAAAGCACATACCAGAGAAAAATCGTGAGAATCACAGCCGAAACTTGCTCAATAATATATCTGCTGTTCGACAGGAAGAACAAAACCTCAAAGAAGAAGCCGATACTTACGAACTGCAATCTCCTCTTGGTATCCAAGTCGCTTTTGAGAGTTTTCCAGATATTGAATTAGCCTTTGAAAGCTTAGCCGATGCTCGAAAAGGAATTGAACTTCTTAATGTAAGGCATTTCGACAATCAAATTTTCGCTACAGTTTTTGTTCCTGAAGGAAAACTCGTCGCTTTCGAAAATAAAATTCAGGAATATATTGAACATAAAACGGATAAAAATGGTAAGTCAATCGACCACCAAAAGTTGATTGATGCAATTAAGTCATTTCAAGTCGCAGCTTTAGAAGCCTTATGGTCTGATGACAAAGAGCTCTTTCCGGAGTCAGATATCGAGGTTCTCTGGTGGGAAGTATGGCTGCCTGTTCACGATGATCGTAATGCAGTATTTCATGACTTCAACCTCCTTGCTTCTGAAATCGGAATGGATGTTTCACCTTTTCGGCTAGAATTTCCCGAGCGCACAGTAATCCATGTTCAAGCAAATAGAGCCCAGTTTTCTAATAGCACTCTTTTGATGAATCTAGTTTGTGAACTACGATTAGCGAAAGAGACAGCTGAATTTTTTGATAGTTTAGAGGTTAACGAGCAACAAGAATGGGAAAGTCATTTGTTATCTAGAATTAATCTCTCAGATGGCGATGTTCCTTATGTTTGCATTTTAGATACAGGCGTAAATCATAGACACCCCCTATTATCACCATTCACAACTGAAGATGATCAATTTGTTGTTGACCCAAGCTGGATAACTAGTGATGAAGATGGTCACGGAACTGAAATGGCCGGGCTCGCTTTGTGGGGAGATTTGACAGAAGCGCTTGATTTAGATTCTCAAATCAATATTGAACATCGACTCGAATCTGTAAAGCTACTTCGCCATAGTGGTGACAATAAAGGAAAACCTCATGGTGTGATTACTGCTGATGGAGTCTCCTATGCCGAAATTGATAATCCTGAGCGCACCAGGGTGTTTTCAATGTCTTTAGCATCTAAAGACGGGCGAGATCTTGGAAGACCATCATCATGGTCAAGTACTCTCGACAGCATCGCAGTTGACTACATTAACGAAAACTTTAATCCACGTTTGTTTACAATATGTGCGGGAAATACAGGTGAGCAGTTGAATGATTTAATGGAATATCCACATTACAACGAAACTCAGGACATACATGATCCAGGTCAAGCTTGGAATGTTCTAACGGTCGGAGCATTTACTAACAAAATATTAATCACCGAAAATACTAGTTATTCGCCGTTAGCAAAATCAGGCGCTATTTCTCCTTACAGTACAACTTCTGTTATGTGGGGGAAAGCTATGCCAATAAAACCTGATGTAGTCTTCGAAGGTGGTAATATCGGATATGACAAATATAGCTGCGCAGGCTTACCCGATTTAAAACTTCTCACCACGTATAACAACATTTCAGAACGCAAATTTTCTACGACTGAGGCGACTAGCGCTGCTACCGCATTGGCAGCTCGTTTTTCCGCACGTCTTTATGCCCAGTATCCAGAATATTGGCCTGAAACCATAAGGGCGATAACCGTTCATTCCGCTAGTTGGACTGACGAAATGCTAAAACTTGCTAGCTCTGAAAATACTGACAAACAAAAAGCAAAACGACTAATCAGACTTGTAGGGTATGGCGTCCCCAATATTAAAAAAGCTTTGTGGAGTGCGAATAACTCGCTTTCTCTTATCGTTCAGGATGTAATTCAGCCTTATCAGAAAAAGGTCGGAAAGAGTATCGTGTCAACCAAAGATATGCATATCCATGATCTTCCATGGCCACAAGAAGCTCTTCTAAATTTGGGTGAGGCTAATGTTGAAATGACAGTTACCTTGTCATATTTCATCGAACCGAACCCCTCAAGTCGAAACGTATCTGGTAAATATAGTTATCCAAGTCACCAACTAAGATTTGATGTAAAAAGACCGAGCGAATCAAAAGATGAATTCAAAGCTCGGCTGAGTAGAGATGCGCAGAAAAACGAAATGGGCAACTCTAGTTCTTCAGGGGATACAAATTGGATACTGGGAAGTTATAGAAATAAAGGATCAATCCATAAAGATATTTGGAAAGGATCTGCAGCTGAATTAGCCGAACGGGGACAACTTGCTATTTATCCTGCAATGGGCTGGTGGAGAACTAGAACACAACAAAAAAGCTGGAATAAGAATGCAAGATATTCTTTAGTCGTATCTATTGCAGCACCGGAAGTTGAAGTGGATCTTTATGCTGATGTCATTACTAAGGTTGAGGCAAACACTGTAGTTGTGTGAAACGGAAAAATGAATGAGTTCATTGAATATCTGAAAGATCACTTTGATCAGAGTGACCTCTCTTGTAATGAGTTTAATATTTTCAGTACATTTCATCTAAGATTTGAGCTAGGTGACACTCTAGGAAATGGATCAAAGGAAAGAGTAGATCAAAGCACATACAGGGCAAAAACGATATTTGAGGAATTCTTTAAGCTGGATGATGATGCTTGGTTGTTAATAGTGTCACGTAGATATAAAGGCGATATCAAGGAACTCTTCTCACCAACAGACGGATATCTAAAAAAACAAATTAAAAAATTTTCTTCGCTAAAAATGTTGAGCAGGGAAAACACGATAGAAGAGTTTGATGAGGCTCTCAATGAAGATGGGGTTATGGAAGTGACCAACTTTACAACAACACATATACAAGAAGTAGTTTGTCAAAGTGTCGGCGAAATCGCATACGAAAATATATTTCATGGCATTGCAAATCTGGAGATGGGATTTGATCCCTCAATAGGTGAGACTGTTTATATAATTAACAAAAGAACCAACGTTGTTTTCTATATGTATGATGACCGTGGATGTCTAGTATTTGCTAATTTAAGAGAAACCCTTAAACCAATATACAAGAAATATAATGACTGGCTTGTTGATTACCATAGAGAAACATTTGACGGATTATTTTCGTAGAGTGGCAAACAGTCGGAAAAGTCACAAAGGAAGAGTTATGGTAGATAAAACTTGGCGATATATATCTAATTATGCTATGGAGTTTAAAATAAAAAACATATTAAAAATCACTGGGTTTATTATTTCATTTATTGTTGCAGCGGGTTGTACTGAGAAAAATATGGATTTAACTAATAGCACAAAGATAGAAATTGAATCAGAGGTTCATGACGCATTTAATGGGCTAGTTGAAGCATCTAAGTCATTCGATTCAGATCGTTATTTAGAATATTTCGATAAAGAGAAATTTTCAGGGTTGAACGCTGATGGAACTGTTTGGCATTCGATGAAAGATTTTGAAGCTTTAATTCGTCATGGGTTTTCAATGGTTGAAAAGAGTGAATCTCTTGAATTTTACAATGTGAAAATTACAGTTATTAATCAAACTACTGCAATTCTTGTAAACGAGTATAAAGATAGCGTACAACTGAAAAACGGAGAGCTTTTTCAGCAAGCTGGTGGTGGCATACAAGTTTGGTCAAAATCAAACGGTACGTGGAAATTAGTCAGTGTATCAGCTAGTGATATTCCCCAAATAACTGAGAATTAAGTGTTATCGATATATGGTAAGAGTTTGAATTATATTCGACAAAAAGCATCTCAAAGATTAAACAAACAAAATATTTGCAAGGAGCAATATGACTGCTATCAATAAGTACAAGAAGAATATGATCCAAGTTTTCGGTGTAGCTCTCGCACTAGTTTTTGTATTCCTAGCCTTTGAAAGTGCGAACGAGATTAGGGATATAAATCAAAACCATATGAATGTTATCGATTCTTACAGAGCTTGTATTGAAGACCCAAGTCGTTGTCGAGAAATCAGTAATATTCAAGTTTATAGTCGTAAATCGCATCACATATTAGATACGAGTATAAATCATATTTTTAGTTACTTGTTGTTTGCGTTTTTAATTTTACTAGCGTTAGAAAGAATACGTAAATCTAACAATGGGCTGAAAAATGACACACAAGAAGGCTAGACTTAATTTTACGTTGAGTGTCCGCTGATCGACTAGTGCAATTGTAATGACAAAGTGTTGGAGAAATTAATTTTTGAAAATCGACGAGATCCCATGGAACGAATTAACTCATGCTTATGGTAGTGCTGAAGATGTTCCAGATCTTATTAGAAATCTAACTACCACTGATTCTGAATTATTTGAAGAGACGATTAATGAACTATTTGGAAATATTTGGCACCAAGGAACAATTTACGAAGCGACTGTTTATGCGCTTCCCTTTTTGATAGATATTCTCCGTGAGAATAAAGTCATTGACAATTCCTATGTCGCAACATTAATTGCTTCAATTGTAAGTGGAAAAGGCTACTATCAAGTTCATAGTAAAGTTGAGATTATTAATCAGCCTGAAAATCTCGAGGAACTTTTAGATAAAGAAAATGAGGTTGTGATAAAAATAAGAGAAACTTCGTTAGGAACGGTTGATTTACTTATGCCTTTTCTTACTCATGAGTCATCAGAAGTAAGAAGATCAATTTCTGAAGCATTTGGTTGCTTCCCGTCTCAGTCCTTAAAATTGTTACCCATTCTGAAGGCTAGATTAGAATGCGAGGAAGACGAAGAAGTAATGGAACAATTAGAAGAAAGTATTGCCAAATATACAAGTTGCTAGCAAGAAACTGGTTTTTCTTTAATATACGTCGATCGAAAACTGAAATGAAACAAAATAGCAAAACAATATTATGAAAAGCGGTAAGCAACGTAGAAAAGAAATTAAAGCGAAAAGATTAAAACGGGCTGAAACCCAAGCTGAATCTCTCAAGAATAAGAGCTATGCTGAGGCAAGATTAAGCCCATTAAGTGTTGTTGAAGCCGATCATTCTGAATTGACTCACAACAATACATATGGCTCACTGCCAAACTTCTATATTGATACTTCATTTGTGTGTATAGATTGCGGAGTTACAGATTTATGGACTGCTAAATCTCAAAAGTGGTGGTATGAGATCGCTAAAGGGTCAATTTGGTCAACTGCATCGAGATGCAATTCATGTAGGAAAACTCGAAGGGAAGCAAAGGAAGCTCAAAAACTTCACATGGACGAAATGGCATTAAAGGAGCCACATCCTAATGAAGCATTTTTTAAAAAGAAAACATAAATGCCGGTTATTCGAATATTTAATTATCTCGCCTGCGTCATATAATTAAAAATCCTCAACTGCCGATTTTATATTTGATAGGAACAAGAGAATGAATTTCTTACTTAGAGTAGTTGCGTTAAACACAATCCTTTTATTCACACTACAAGCACAAGCCTCTGATTCTGACAAACAGTTAGAGAAGAAAATTACAGGGATATGGCTTTCACAAAGTGAGTGGGTTCATAAAAACTATCCAAATAATCCGATTAAAGATGAAGGAAAAGATGATTACGGAGTCGATGGAGTAGTTCGTGGAATTACTATTTCTCAGTACCCGAAGCATAAAGAAAGTTGGAAGTATGAATCAAAATGGTGGATTAAAGACGGCTATCTTCATATGGAGATCATTAAAGAAAGCTTAGGTGTTTTAAAGCAAGGATTCCAAACCAAAGATAAAATATTATCAATTTCTGATAAAGAAATGGTTTTACAAGCTGAAGATGGTATGCGATTGGTTAGATATCGAAATTGATAGCTTCTACACTTTAAATGTCCGTTTTCCAGTTATACGCAATAAACCCCATCAATTATTTCTACTGTTAGCAATATACCTATTGCTTTGGAAAAGGGGTGGGAGTCCAATTATCTATTCTGCTGTGCATTATTTATGCGGGATAGACTTGTAATGCCTAATGCTGTCTTTATATGAATATTCATTATTTTCTAGTTCCCAGTAGGGTGTAGAGAATGAGTCTTTAGGAATAAAGGTATGATTATTTGATTTATTATAAGCTTCCTGCTCAGCAAAAATATTTTCAAAATCTGATTTTATAATTTTTAGCTTACCCTTGTTTTTTATATCTTCGATAAGTGCTTGATAAGCATCAATAGGTTCAATGCCAAATTGTTGGAAAACAATTCTTCCTCCGTACTTATCAAATAGTGCTTTGTTCATCTTCCAGCTTTCAACCACCTTTTTAGAAAAGCGAAAAGGTCTTTCCAGATCTCTTTTCTTTTTTTCAATTTTCATTTTTTCAACAGCGTCTTTTCCAAATCTTTTCTCAATATCACCATAAAATGTATTATGCCAATTTTCATTACGCTCTTTTTCTTTCAAGCTGTATTCAAAAGTCTCTATCGCTTTTTCAAGTCGGAGACGATTCTTTTCCTCGTATTCATAAGTCTCTAATAAACTTTTTATTGTATTTACAATTTTTGAATCCCCCCTCTTTTTATCCGACTTAAATTTTTCCGTAAAAGCAATATGAGCATTGATTTCATCCAGCGAAGGAGTATAATCTTTCTTATTTAGCAATTTTTCAACGCCAACAGCTCTAATCTTAAAGGCAAGCTTCCTCTTTTCTCTTGAATGAATCTTATCATGTGAAAATTTGGTTTCAAGCCTTTCGTTTTTCTCTTTTATATCCTCCATACAAATATTTATATCAAAAACAATCGCAACCACATCGCATTCAACGTTTTCTTCGCTCGCATAAACCACAGAGGAAGTCATTATAAGGAAAGTGAAATATATCAACTTCATTTATTACCTGCCTTCTATTTATGCAAAACGAACGCCGCAGAAAATCGTCTGAGTTGATTACGCTTGTTTTTTATTTTAGTCTTTTGGTATGTACTTCGCATATTTTCTCTGATGATGAACGATTATATTCTGGGGTAATCATTAGATCTACAGGTAGAAATAAAGTGTCAACTACTAAGCTCAGGGGAAAATCTATTGCATTTACAATAAAATTAAATCCCTTCATTCCTATACTTAGTTTTTCTTCTTTTACAATGCACCAACTACCTAAGTTGTGCGTAGTTCCTGAATAAACATGTCCCAATTGATGAGGTTCCTCAGATCCCATACCCCAATTACTTTGCAAAGTACTACAGCTTGCAAGCAAACTTGAGAATGTGATTACAATAATTAATAATATAGGTTTCATTGCTTTATAAAACATAAATAAACGTTAAAAACAAAGAGCAGCCAACCAAGATATCCAGTGATTTTCCCATTTTTCTTACAACCCTTAAACTTGAGTGAGAGAACTATATGCGTATTTGGTGTTCATAGCCTATATATTATTTTCTAGTATTGTCTTTCAGTACCGCTAGTATCGTCTGCTTCGCATAACAGTGGTTCTATTTAGCTGTTTGAGTGAAACTCGATAACCTATCCAACCTAATGAAGCCAATTTTTCTTGACAGGTGTAACTTAAATGAATCGCGATAAATTTAGCTGAGACTGAGTCGAGTATGCTTGCAACTCGGTCAATCGATGCCCGATAGAACCATCCTCGGTAAAGATCTCAATCAGTTAGAAATGGAGGTTTAATATGACTTTTTTACGGAATATTGAAACAGCTAACAACGATGAATACTCAGATGAGACCGTTCATTTAAATTTCGGTCAATACCAAAAACTCCTAAAAGGCGGTGTGTATATTATGAATCCTGATGGCAAAGTATCCGGCAGACTCCGAAAAGATGATCTTGAAAATAATTTTGACCGCATGGATGCAGCCGATGCGATTAATGATGCCAGAAGCCAGTTGCAATTTTTAAGGGCAACGCTTACACAAGCTGAAAACGGATTAGATCTCACGCCAGAAACCTTGGCTGGATTTGGTCATATCTTGGAGGATATTAGCGACAAGTTAAAACCACATCATTTTGGCTGCGATAATTAACGAATAGTGTAGGCTCTCGCGTGATAATTGAATATTGCGCGGAATCTGCTTTTGATAGAGGTGCGGGATGGTAAACCCTAAATGATGTGACACAGTTTTTTGAACATTGCGTATTCGCGCGAACATTACTTACATACTTCAGAAGATCGCATAACTATCTCTTGAAGCATGTAAAACTCGGATCATTTCAATACCGTTATTTGTCTCTCGATAATACAGCACATAGTGGTCTACCGGGAAACATCTAAGTCTATCCATCAGCTCCTCTCGCTCAGTACCGATCTGGGGATTCTCGGCAAGAATAATTCCTTTATCGTACAGCTTGTCAGTGTAAAGATCGGCATTGACCGGGCTGTCTTCTGCAATATAAAGCCAGATATCAATTAAGTCCTGCTCCGCTTCCGGCGAGAGAATTAATCCACTCATCCGTTATGATCCAGCGCCGCCCTGCCTTTAGTTTTGATCGCTTCTTTATCGAACGGGCGTCCCTTGCCAGCATCCAGCGAATCAACTCCGATATTTAGCTCTTTCCTCAGTGCTTCCAATTTCATATTCTTGATTGCATCACGCTCTTCTAATAATCGAAGCCCTTCGCGGATCACTTCACTGGACGAGTTATATAGCCCTGTCGAGACTTTCTGTTTTACGTAGCCCTCCAATTGGGGGCTTAAAGAAATATTCATAATCTATCCTCAAATAACTATTTTCACCCTAATAGTAGCAATTTTTGTTATATATTGTTATTTGTTTTTTTATCAAACAAGCTCAGCAATCAAAGATAAAGCCATATTATGGTGCATTTTTAAAATAGGATAGATAGTATGAAATTTAACTGAGACTGACTTTGCCTGTTAGTTGATATATTTTCAACTTTTCAAACCAATTCAGTAGTACTCATCTCTAGAATTGCCTGATTGCCCACTCTTGCAGTATTTGCGCTACTGTCGAGATTTGAGATCTTTCCACCAAACTTTCCACTTTATAGTGAAAAATAGTGGAATATTGTGAACATGTTTAACGTCAAGGCTGCTTATTGTGGGATATTGGTGAATATAGTGAAGTACTAATTGGGACTGAAAATCCTTGTGTCAACAGTTCAATTCTGTTCCGGGTCACCATTATTCAAAGCCTGTCTATTTTAGATGGGCTTTTTTTATCTCAAAATCCTGTGCAATAGTTCACTGACATCATGCGCAGCATTTGCCACTCTCTCAACCTTACTCTCAGAAAACTTTAAAAGGAAAAAGTAGTATGTCGCAACGAACAGATCCATGGAATGCACTGATCAAGCAAGGATTAATGACTAAGTCTGGCTACAATGGTTATATTGAATCAATCACTGACTGGGATCAGCTCGCGAAGATTCACGCACAAGCTCGAAATGATATTGTCACTTTCATTCTTATGCATCTAAAAATGATGCAGATTAAAGGTGTACTGCCATCGACTCTAGTGAGGATAAAAGCAGCCACCAGGCAAATGAAATTGGGTGCGCGAATGAAAATAAGAGAGCCTAGTTACTTTGTTGATTATCTAAATGGTGTCAACCTAAGTGAAACGGAAAAAGAACGAATCAGGAAGAAATGTTTCTCCACTCAAGACGCACATTGTGTGCCTTGCCAAATATCAATTGGCGACAGGGATATTCAAGACTTGCTACTCACTCCTTCAAAAGAATATATGATGGAATATGCCCACTTAAACGCACAGTTCGCAGTGGTTCACCGAATGCCCACTTTATTTAATGAAGCAGATTCACATGCTGAATCACGAGGTCTGACTGAAGCTCTAGCGAAAGGATGCCGAACCATTCTAAGTAAAAACACAAAAAGTCTCAATATATCTCAACTTGAAAGCGCGTTTAGAACCTATTTAGTAAATGCGAATTCCGCTCTCAACAGCACAATCGCCGCGAATCTTTCCGAAGCCTCTAGAGGTACAGAACCTGGTGAAAAAATTTATCGTACCGCTAAATCAGAGATCTTATCTAGATATATGAAGCACACCCAAAACCATCGGCCTGAATACACTACAAAACAGAGTTTGGTGAAAACTTTCAGCGCCCAGTGGGGAAGTTAACTCCTCACCTTAAAAACATTAGACTTAACTACTGATCCGTGAGCAACACAATACATCTGAAGACAATTTTCTGATACTAGGCTGCTTGCTCATCGGATATTTTAGAAAGAGTATAACCCGCTTTTCCAACAGGACTTAAACTCAACTTCCGCCGCTCACAGTTTTCATCGATATTGCTTGGTAATCGCATTTCGCCGCACCTTGAGCAGGCTTTGATTTTAATACGTCCTTTTTGAAAAGTTTCGAATTGATGCTCTCTTATTAACATTATTATTTCCTTATGAAGAGTCCTTGTTATTATGGCGCTGCATTTTACTCTTTTAACCAACGATTAAAAGCAGTGATTAGCGACTTAGCTTGTGCGAAATTGCTTACGCTGGTGTAAGACTCTAGTTATAGGTAATCGTTTTTTTGCTTAACTTTTTTAATGTACTTTTTAGATCGTTCAGACGAGTGATTTAGACTATAGTTTGTCATGGTAATATTCACTATCACTCCTACCGCATGCGAGAGTAGTATATCGAATACACCCACGTTTTATCGTTGGTGCAAATCACAGCAGTACAATAACAACCTATAAAAAGCCAATCTAACTGTGGAGAAATTAATAATATGAAAAAAGTATGGAATACGACAACGCGGAGTTATGAACACCATGCGGAAGGGATCTTGGTTGATCAAAAAGATTATACGATTGATGAAGCCTACATAAAATGGGTCAGTCGAGGCGGGAACAACCTAGGGCGAAAAAAAGTGGTCAAAGTTATTCTTGGTAAGATGTACAAAGAAAAAGCCACTTTTGACAAACATCATCACTTCCTTGAAGCAATTGAACAAAAAATACTAGAAGAGAACGCTTCATACGTCGCAACTTACCTCGGAAAAGCGAATAAAAAAATTGCTTATAGCAGTATACCGCAAAACTATCGAGCGGCGATAAGAACGATCATAAATGGTACACCGCATAATTATGATCGAGGCAAGCACACTACAAAACCATCTATTTCTGCCGCAGTAAAAGACTTCAAAGAATATCACCTCGACAATAAACAAAATGGTCGCGCTACCACCGCAACCCATAATGGTATGCTGTTTATCTACTATTCAAACACACATGCTGCGGCGACTTATAATTACCACTTGGTAACAATTAAACACAAGGGAACCGAAGTACCCATGATTGGTGGGACGCGAGACGGACTGATAAAAAATCCGATAATCTAAATCTAGTAGTAATAGTTCAATCTCTTATAGAGGCAGAATATTCAGAGCAACGCTGCCTCTTTCCTCGTCAAAATTAGCCCATTTATTAATTTTCTTGAGTCTATTTTTTTGTGTAAGAATTACCTATTGTCATTACCGATTTTCTACTCTCCGCTGTTAAGCACAAAAATAATATTCATATTCCTGTCAACCGAATTCACCTTCATCCGTTTTATCTAATTGACAACAACTAAATAAAGGAAATCAAATGTCTATTAAAGTGAACCTTCACAAATATCTACTCGCTCTTTTTTCAATTATGTTTACTGCATGCGGAGGAAGCGCTGAAGTTCCTCAAACAGAAATTCTCGCCCGACCTATTAATTGCAATATTGAGCAATGTAAACCCTTACCTCAAGGTGTCTATGAGTCTGCAGGCCTAAATGACCCTGTAGGCAATGTTGCTAATTCCACCGCTATAAAAGGTGTATTAGTGCGCCTCAGCTGGAAAGCTTGCGGAGATGATCTTGTCTGTTTATACGACATGGTTCAAGAACAACTAGACAAAGCGTTAGCCACTAATTTAAAAGTAGGATTAATGGTTATGGATGGAGACGAAGCCCCAGACTTTGTAAAAACTCGCTGCCAGACTTTTGATTTTCTAAAACGAGGAGAACCAGCCAGTATGTGTTTAGCTTGGGACACAAACTATATTGTCGATAAAACTAGCCTAATCGCCCAACTTGGATTGCGCTTTGATTCACACCCAGCACTTGGTTACATCTACTTCACTGGCGCATGCTCCACTAATGGCGCGGAAGGTCATTGCCGAATCGATAAAAACGCTTACACTGCTGCTGGATATACACAAAACAAATTAATTGATGCATACAAAACCATCATGTCTCGTTATAGAACATCCTTCCCCACCACGCCTGTCGTCTTCGAGACACATACCATTTTTGACTCAGCTGAACCTTGGCAAAGTCTATGGGATCAAGAATCATCGAGTGGTAGAGTTGGCGTCGCGGCATGGTGGTGCTCAGAAAGGTTAAGTATAAATGGTAATGAAACCGCGCCAATATGGTCTATTGTACAATCAGCAGCTCAATCAAGTTTTGCGATTTGCCAAACCGTTGGAAACTTTACCAAACAACCCTACCGATTTTCCGATCAATCCTTAGGACTAGATTACGGGCTCGAATCAGATTGGAATGCTACAGATTCTCAAAATGCTTTTGAACAGACGATAGATTGGGTTCAAGGTTTCAATGCCCATGCAGGACAACCGTCGGTGATCCAAGGCTTTAGCATTATTGAGGTTTGGAGCGACGATTTAAAAAATCCCGACTTTCAAGATCGGTTGCTTTTATTCTAACCAATCAGGCTAAATGAGAAGGTTGAACATCTAACTATTGACCGTCTGTCTCAGACGGTTTTATCTGGATTACTAAATAGCCATTTTAGCTTATTTAGGATAAAATCGTCTTTCTAACAAATCACTAACCATACAAGTAGTTATCATTCTCCATGTACAAAATTGCTTCTTTCTTTTCAGGCGCTGGTGGACTTGATTTAGGTTTTCAAAAATCAGGATTTTCCATTGTTTATGCGAATGAGTACGACAAAGATATATGGAAAACCTACGAACAAAATCACTCGTCAACTCCGTTAGATAGACGCAGTATTGTAAATGTTCCATCGTTTGATGTACCCGATTGTGATGGTATTATTGGTGGACCACCTTGCCAAAGCTGGAGTGAAGCAGGTGCACAGCGAGGTATAAATGATCATCGAGGTCAACTTTTTTACGAATTCATCCGAATTTTAAAAGACAAACAACCGAAATTTTTTCTCGCGGAAAATGTCAGTGGAATGCTTGCACCAAAACATCGTGATGCTTTAGAAAATATAAAAGAAACATTTTCAAAAGCAGGTTATGATTTATTTTTTAGATTATTAAACGCTTCAGACTTTGGAGTCGCACAAGATCGTAAACGCGTGATTTTTATTGGTTTTAGAAAAGATTTAAATGTTGGCTATAAATTTCCAAAGCCACTGGACAAGAAAAAACACCTCAAAGATATACTGAAAGACCTCGATGGATCAGCAACGCCTGCGTTAGAAAAACAACAACCAAACTCAAACTTAAAAATTGCCAATCATGAATATATGATCGGTGGTTTTTCCTCTATGTATATGTCGCGCAATCGAGTGCGAACTTGGGAGCAGCCTTCGTTTACCATTCAAGCAGGAGGAAGACACGCGCCAATTCACCCTGGCGCTCCAGTGATGACAAAAATAGCCACTGATAAATTCCAATTTGAAGATGGTTTTGAATATCGACGTTTGAGTGTAAGAGAATGCGCTCGAATTCAAGGGTTTCCGGACGATTTTGTGTTCCACTATAAAAACGTAGCCGCAGGATACAAAATGATTGGCAATGCAGTTGCGGTTGATTTTGCCAAAGAATTAGCCACAAGCGTATTAAATACACTGGAGATTTCAAAGCAGTTTAAAAAGGCAGTCTAAATATTACCATTTAAAAACTAGTGACGTAACTTCAGAGCTAACGTCAAAACAAAGGCGAGAAGCTTTATTTAAATATCCTAGAAATCTATTTTTTACTATTTTTAATATCAATCTGTAAAATTTCGCCAGATCTACGAAGAAAACCTTATCCACTTTTTTTGATGTTGATGCAGGTTGAAGCAATGCAGAATTTGTTGATATTCCATCGGAACACCTTCAGTTCAAATATCAATTCTGAGCCACCAAACAACTATCTATACAAGTAGCTTTTCTGATTGAAATCATGTAAAGTTCCTTTTATTTATAGTTAAAATGGCTTTACATGCTTTTATCGATAGAAATCCGCAATTTTGCAATCATCAAATCTTTGCAGCTTGATTGGCAAAATGGCATGACGGTAATCACAGGTGAAACTGGCGCTGGTAAATCAATTGTCATTGATGCTCTAGGATTAACTCTCGGAGAACGTGCTGATCAAAATGTTATTACTGCTGGTGCAAAACAGGCAGAAATTAGCGCTATATTTGAAATTGATTTTAACTCTCCTGCGCACCAGTGGATTAAAGAGAACGATCTGCTCGAAGATGAGGATTTAAATCAATCTCCAAGCGAATGTATTTTACGTCGGGTAGTTGTCAAAGAGGGGCGTTCTAAGTGTTATATCAATGGGCGAAGCGCTACTCAGTCACAATTAAAACAACTCGGCAGTTTACTCGTTGATATTCATGGTCAACACGCCCACCAGTCTTTATTGAAATCCAAAGAACAGCTTAATTTATTAGATAGATATGCCAATCACGCTGATTTGATTGACAATGTCAGACTCGCTTTCCAGCAATTAAAAACAATTGAGCTGCGCAAAGAAAATTTAGAAAAAGAAAAACAGGCTAGAGACGCCAAAAGAGAACTGCTTACCTATCAAGTTGAAGAGCTGGTTGAGGCAAATCCTGAGCAGTCTGTTTTAGATAGTTTGGAAAATGAACATAAGCAAGCCGCAACTTCTGAAGATCGACAAAATCTGGCATTGCAAGCCTTCTCAAAATTGGCGGGAGATGAGTCTTCACCTGAATCTGATTCAAGCCTATCACTACTACACTCAAGCATTCAACAAACCATAAAATTATCGGCGATTGATCCATCACTCAATAATTTATTAGAGACATTAAATGATGCTGAGTCGCTGATCCAGGAAGCCAGTATTGAACTTGGGGACTATCAAAATCAACTCAGTAGCAACCCTGAAAAACTCCAACGTCTGGATCAACAGCTTTCTCAATTTCATGATCTTGCCCGAAAACATCATGTAGGATTACCTGAATTACCGGCACACTTTATTAAATTGCAAAATGAGCTGGAGCAATTAAAAGCTGATGATAATGAACTTTCTCAAATTGAAAAAGAACATCAACAAGCGGTTAAACTCTATTTACAACAGGCAAAACTTTTAACCAATAGCCGTTCAAAAATCGCTACTCAGTTAGAAAAATTAGTTACAAAAAAAATTCAACCATTGGCGATGGAAGATGGACGCTTCTCTATTCAATTTAACAAAAAAACTAATTATTCAGCCAATGGAATGGAGGACGTAGAATTTTTGGTCTCCGCAAACCCGGGTCAACCTTTGCAGCCACTAAATAAGGTCGCATCGGGCGGAGAGTTGTCACGAATTAGTTTAGCGATTTCCGTGATCACTTCTGAACAGCAATTAGTTCCCTGCATTATTTTTGATGAAGTTGATGTAGGAATTGGCGGGGCAACTGCTGAAACGGTGGGTGTTTTACTAAAGCAGCTAGCCAATCAAAGACAAGTTTTGTGTGTGACTCATCAGCCTCAAGTGGCCTCTTGTGGCGATCAACATTTAGTCGCCAGTAAAACTAAAACAAATAAGTCCACCTCAACCGAGGTGAACTTGCTAGATCAGCAACAGAGAATTGAAGAAATTGCCCGTATGCTCGGCGGCAAAGTTATATCGGAAAAAACCATTTCACACGCCGTTGAAATGCTAAATTTAGACTGAAATTTCGTTTACAAATTAGCAGTAAACGCCGCTTCTATTCTTTGCACAAACACTTCCGCATCTTCCAACCCAATAGCTCTAAGCCTTTTATCTTCATATCCATTTCTATCGAAGAATAAAATGCTTGGCAAACCGCGCACTTCAAAATGTTTCATTAACGCTTTATCTTCAGCATCGTTTGCGGTCACATCGGCTTGAATTAATACCGCGTTTTCTAACGCTTTAACTACCGCGGGATCAGGAAAAACTAACTCTTCAAATTCATAACAGGCGGTACAACTCTCGGCGAAAAAGTCAAACATGACTGATTTGCCCTGGGCATTTGCTTCAGCAACTTGACGTTCAACATCAGCGATAGTTTTTACTCGAATAAAATTGGTTGCATGGGCACTTTGTTCAACTGAAGCACCCGGCGAACCTCCTGCTATGGAGAGCCCTTTTAACGGTTTAAGTAGTTGTCCATTACCCATTGCAGCGCCAATCAATAGTAACAAACCATACGCAAAAATAACTAAACCAACACCTTTCCATAATTTGGCGATATTGGTTTCGACATTTGACAGTGCTCCCATATAGGTTGCCGTCACAATTAATAACACCGACCAAAGGATCATGTTAAGCGTTTCTGGGATAATATGCTTGGTAATATATAGAGCCATAGCGATCATTCCAACACCAAACGCTGCTTTTACCGCATTCATCCAGCCGCCCGCTTTTGGTAATAATTTTCCGCCACCAACGCCGACCAACAACAGAGGTATCCCCATTCCTACCGCTAACGAATACAGCGCTACACCACCTATAACAGCATCACCTGTTTGCGCGATATACAACAAAACACCTGCAACGGGAACAGTTACACAGGGAGATACAACAAGTGCTGAGAGAAAACCCATAATTCCTGCGCCTAGTAATGTTCCACCTTCTTGTTTGTTTGATAAGTTGGATAATTTATTTTGCAAACCAGAAGGCAATTGCAACTCATAGAACCCAAACATAGATAAAGATAACAGCAGAAAAATAATCGCAGCAGGAATAACAAACCAAGGCGCTTGCAAGGTATTGCTGTTGATATCTACACCAAAGAAACTACTCGCACCACCGACAATTAAACCGATTCCCGCAAACGGAATGGCCATTGACTGGGTATAAGTCAGCGATAAAAAGAAAGATTTTCGAGTAGTTATTTGCTTACCTTGACCAACGATAATGCTAGATAAGATTGGAACCATAGGCAAAACACAAGGTGTAAATGCGAGACCGATCCCGAGCAAAATCATATAAAAAACAATTTCAAGCAGGCTCTTATCGCTTAAAAAATTTGAAAGCTGCTCTTGCTCCGGGACAAACTCTTTTGCCGATTTATTTTCTGTCGATGGCGAAGTTTTTTTTTCAGAATTCATTGCGGAGTTTTTGTTCGAACCTTGCTCAATGCTACCACTTGGTTCGACAACATTTATCGCGCTCAGCGGGATTCGTTTTTCTTCAGGCGGATAACAAAGTCCTGCCTCAGCACAACCTTGGTATTCGAGAATAAAAGTAAAGTCTTTTTGATGAGCAACAAAAGGTACGCTGATCTCTAGATTATGATGATAGACTTCAACATCACCTAAATACTCATCTACTTTTTTCTTGCCATCAGGAATATAAGCTTCACCAAGTTTTGCGCCTTCAGCGGCAAAAGCAAATCGACTACGGTACATATAATATTCATCGGCAATTTCAAATTTAATGATGATCTCTTCATCAACAATTTCCGTTTGTAATTTGAACGCATCATCAACATCCAGAAAGTCTGATGGCCCACCAAATAATTTGGATAAATCTTCAGATTCAGATGCCATCGACGGGCTAATTAAGAATAAGCCGAAAATAAGACTTAACAACAGGGAATTCAGGTTTTTCATTAATGCTCTCTTACTATTCAATAATTTACGATAGCCATTTTTTTAACAAAATAACTATTTTAACAGGATTTTAATCGATTTATCTTAAGCAAAGATTATATCAGTTAAATGCATATCTGGTGTTTTGACGATACCAATGGGAAATTGTTGCACCACCCATCTTAGAAACTAAGGGTATTATCGGCATTCACTCATTTTTCATTAAAATCCAGCCACTCAATATTACCATTGCCCATTCTAAGGGCGTTATCCAGCGCACTTTGACTTCGCTCCAGCCATTGATGGGCATTATATTCTGAACTTAATGCAGATAGCCCAATGCTAATCGTCATAGGTTTATCCTGATGCTGCAAATGAAACGGTAACGCTGAAAATTGTTGTTGCACTTTTTTCATCACTTCCGTCCAGTCCTTTTGCCGACCGGAGGTCAGAATTACGCCTAGTTTACTACCGTCAATATGTCCGATGATATCAGTTTTTCTAAGCCGTTTTTTCAATAACTGCGCCAATTGTTGTAAGGTACTATTAATAAAAGAAAAATGCGCATCCGATTCTAAATGTTCAGTCTCGTCCAGATGGATAATTGCTAGCGCAAGTGATGATGGATTTCGCGTCATTCTGGCTGTTTCTATGGCGATCATTTCCTTAAACTGCGGTGTATAAGGCAAACCTGTATCAGGATTTACCCCAATTTGCGGGTTAAGATCTCTAAAACGCTGGGTATAGAGGTTCGCCATAAACATCAATTGTTCTTTTTGAACCGGTTTGACGATAAACGAAGTACCGCCGGACATTAACGCCTGATTTTGTTTACGGATATTTTCTTCAGCGGATAAAAATATAATAGGCAAGTGCTGATACCTTGGCATTTGGCGGATAATCTGCGTCAACTCGACCCCCGAAGAGCCGGGCATTTGCATATCCATCAGCACTGTCTCCGGATCAAATCCGCGCAGCGCCTCCAAAAACATCTCGGGCTTAGTTACCACTCGAATGTTAAAGTGTCCTTTGTTCAGAACTTTTTCATAATAACGAGCTTGCGCCTTGGAGTCTTCCATCACCAAAATACGTTTAGGTGTTTCCGCATGTAGATCATAAAGCCGTTCGATCTGTTCAAATAAAGAGGAAATTGATACCGGCTTAAGGACAAACCCGGTGCCGCCATTTCGCACAGCTAGCGCTCGATTGGCCTGGTTATCTTCATCGGCAGTAAATATCAATGGAACATTGGTAGCCTCAACACTTTCGTCTGGTAAAACCTTCTCTGATTCGGCAAGAGCAATTGACGCGACTACAATGCTGCCGATATGTTTTTCCGCTAAACTAATCGCTGAACTGAGATCCTCGACAATACAACTATCAATCCCGAGAGAGCCACATTGCTCAGAAAGCTTCTCGTTTTGTGACTCTTCATCAGCCACAAATATAAGCTTTCCTTTATCAATATAAAGACTATACGGACTGGACGCATCACTAATTTGTTGTTCTTTTCCTTCGGCTTCATCAGCTACTGGCGGCTCTTCTTCGACAACAGGCGTGACCTTTTCTTTTTGAGGCTTTACCCCTAATTCAAGCTTTTCAGAATGTTGGAGTAGTTTTTGAGAAAGTCGCTTTAGCAGAGGTCTTTGCGATTCAATCGATTCGCCACTCATAGACAGTTGTTTTATTAACTGATTTAAAAGCCGCGCCGTCTGCTCAAACTCTTGAGCCAAACAGGCTTCTCTGGTTTTTGTAGCCTGAGAAAGTAGCGCCTTAACTCTTAACGGATCAACCGCTTGCTCAATCATATCCGTTAACAACCGGGCAAATTGTTTTAGCTTGATAGGTGTTCGACGCAGGAATTGTCGTTGCACTTCGTGGGTTACTTGACTGCTTGCCTTACTATCGATCATAGATTATTTATCGACCATATTATTGTTGTTACCCTCAGATCAAACGGCGTTAACAAAATTTAACTCGCCAATTATCAACGAATTGGCAATGAAATCAATTAATGGATGCTAGAAATGTGATTTAACCAGTAAATCAAACAAATAGCGAACTTCTGTGCAAAAGAACTTTGCTTTAGCTCATTTTTTATAGCGCTTATCCTGCTTTTCGCCAATTCGCAGCAATGATACACTTAGCAAATAGACATTTCGTCTTATTATGTGAGAAACCTTATGTTCCGAATCTTACTCATTCTATTTATTTTAGTCCCAATTATCGAAATTGTGGCATTTATTCGAGTGGGTGAAGCTATCGGCACCAATATGACAATCTTAATCGTCATTGTAACCGCGATTTTAGGGGTGAATTTACTCAAACAGCAAGGTTTTAGAGCTTGGCGAGAGATCCAGCTCAGTATGGCGCAAGGGAATGTACCAGCCATTGAAATGGCCGCAGGCGCGCAGTTGCTGTTTGCTGGAGGGCTTTTATTAACACCTGGCTTTGTCACAGATGTCGTTGGTTTTACCCTAATGATCCCGCAAGTTCGACGTTTTCTAGCTGAGAAAATGATCGCTAGAGGAAAATTGAAAGCCGAATCAGCGGTTTACGAGCGTTCAACTCATCAGAAAGATCATTCACATAGTCACTCAGATCAAGGTCGAACCATCGAAGGTGAGTTTGAAGAAAAAAAATGATCAATCAAGATTAACCATTTAGCTTAAACAAACCTGCGGATCGAAAAATGAAATACCTACATGCAATGATCAGAACTAACAAGCCCGATGAATCTATCGGTTTTTATACCGAAGGATTAGGTCTAAAATTAATCCGCGAGAAACGTGTTGAGTCAGGTAAGTTTACCTTATATTTTATTGGTGAAAATGAAGATGCTCCTATGATCGAACTGACACACAATTGGGATGATCAAAATTATACTCAAGGAGATCAATTCGGACATTTGGCCTTCGCAGTTGAAGATATATACGAAACTTGCACGCACCTGATGTCGCTCGGAATTAGCATAAACCGCCCACCAAGAGATGGACACATGGCTTTTGTTAAAGATCCGAATAATATTTCAATCGAACTACTACAGATTGGCGAGGCACTAACGCCTGGCGAGCCGTGGCTGAGTATGCAAAATCAAGGCAACTGGTAATACGATATAAACCGCAAATAAAGCATTTTTCCGGATAAAATCCGAATATCAAAACAACTACGAGATTTTACGTTAAATCACCACAGAAAGGCGGTTATTTGCGGCTCTATTTCACCTGAAATCATTCTATTTTTTGGCTTACATCGGTATAATCTGTCGAACTCTAAACCTAATGATTGGCAGCCAGATGCTGTCTGGAAACAGATCTTATGGGACAAAAAACTCCTTTTTATCAAAGTCACTTAGACTCGAACGCCAAGATTGTTGATTTTGGTGGATGGGATATGCCACTCCACTATGGCTCTCAAGTTGATGAGCACCATTTTGTCAGGCAAGATGCAGGAATGTTTGATGTGTCTCACATGACCGTGGTTGAAATAAATGGCTCACAAGCGAAACCCTACCTTCGATATTTATTAGCTAATGATGTTGAAAAACTTAATAAATCAGGTAAAGCACTCTATAGTGGAATGCTTAATGAAAAAGGTGGCGTGATTGATGATTTGATCGTCTATTATATTGATGACACCCATTATCGGGTGGTGGTAAATGCATCGACTCGCGAAAAAGATCTTGCCTGGATGAGTCAGCAAGCGGCTGATTTTTCTGTTGACGTAACCGAAAACAATGACTACGCAATGTTGGCGGTTCAAGGACCAAACGCTATCGAGAAAACCAATCAGGTTTTAACTGGCAGTCAGCAACAAGCAGTTGAAGATTTAGGTGTTTTCTTCGCCGCTAATAGCGAAGGTTATTTCATCGCAAAAACTGGATATACAGGCGAAGACGGATACGAAATAATGTTACCTAAGGAACAAGCGTCGGAATTCTGGAATAAATTATCAAACGCAGGAGTCCATCCTTGCGGGCTTGGCGCAAGAGACACTTTGCGACTAGAAGCAGGCATGAATCTATACGGAAATGATATGGACGAAAATGTCTCTCCGCTAGAAGCGAATATGGCATGGACGATTGCCTGGAAACCAGACGACAGAAATTTTATAGGTAAATCAGCGCTAGTCGAACAAAAAGAAGCAGGCGTAAAAAATAAATTAGTTGGATTAGTTCTTGAAGGACGAGGCGTTATCCGCGCAGATATGAAAGTTATTATCGAAGAAAATTCAGATGAAGCTGGTAAAGGAATAACCACCAGCGGGACTATGTCACCAACGCTGAAAAAAAGCATTGGTATGGCGAGAGTTCCGAAAACTGTTGGCGAGTCAGTCTTGTTAGAAATTCGTGGTAAGTTAATTCCAGCAAAGGTGGTTAAGCCATCTTTTGTGCGGAAGGGTAAAGCATTAATTTAAGGTTTAAAATTTCAGCAGAGTTAAACCCAAAGACACGTTATATAAGCACACAGAAATCAAAAAAATTATTCAAAATTAAAATAAATTTGAACGAATGAGGAAATTAAGATGAGCAATGTACCCAGTGATTTAAAATATATCAGTTCTCACGAATGGATCAGAATGGAAGATGATGGCAACGTCACTATCGGTATCACCGATCATGCGCAAGAATTATTGGGCGATGTAGTTTATGTTGAACTACCCGAAATAGATAGCGAAGTGGCACTAGAAGATGAAATTGCTGTCGTAGAATCGGTAAAAGCCGCATCTGATATCTACGCACCTCTATCAGGAACGATTATTGAGGTAAACGAAACGCTGGAAGATGAACCTGAAACCGTCAACTCATCGCCTTATGATGATGGTTGGATGTTCAAAATGACTCCTTCTGAACCATCTGAAATTGATGGTTTAATGGATGCTGAGTCCTATCAAAATGAGATCGATGAATAAATTCACCCGATTTAATTGCCGTTTTTAATAAAAGAAATATTTAGCTAAGTTCACCCTTTTCGTCGTCTCCGATAGCTTTTGATCGGAGGTCTTAGAATTGGAAACCCTTGAATCAGAATACTTTGAGTTAGAATAACTTGAGTTAGAACCTCATTACTTTTGATAGCTAATTTAAATTCCCGATACAGATTTATTATTCCAGACTAAGTCTAAGTGCCTACATCCATGCAGGCAAAATAATTCTGAAATGATGCAAATTATAGAGTTCCAAAAATGAAACCAACGTTAAGCTCCCTAAAAAGAACCACGGAATTCACTCAGCGACATATTGGTCCAAGTGAACAACAAACTCAAACCATGTTACAAGAGCTAGGGCTGTCGTCACTAGACGAGTTACTCGATCAAACCATTCCAAATAAAATCCGATTGACAAAAGAGCTAAATATCCCTTCTGCCAAAACTGAGCAGCAAGCGCTTGAAGATATCGCAAAGGTTGCCGCACAAAATAAAGTCTGTCCGACTTATATTGGCATGGGATATTATCCAACGATCACGCCAAAAGTTATTCAACGAAATGTTCTGGAAAACCCTGGTTGGTATACAGCTTACACCCCTTATCAACCAGAAATTGCTCAAGGACGATTAGAGGCGATCGTCACTTATCAACAGATGACAATGGATCTAACTGGAATGGAACTCGCGAGTGCATCGCTATTAGATGAAGCAACCGCCGCCGCTGAAGCAATGGCAATGGCTAAACGCGTTTCAAAGAACAAAAAGTCAAATCAATTTTTTGTCGATGAAAATGCATTTCCACAAACCATTGACGTCATTAAGACACGTGCTGAACATTACGGATTTGAATTGATCTTTGGTCATGCAAGTAAAGCATCTGAACATGATACCTTTGGCGCGTTTATTCAATACACCGATAAAACAGGTGAGGTCGTCGATCTCGACCCAATTATTCAATCATTACAAGCAAAAAAAGCCATCGTTTGTGTCGCCGCCGATATTATGAGTTTAGTACTATTAAAGTCACCGGGTGAACTAGGCGCGGATATTGTTTTCGGATCATCACAGCGTTTTGGCGTACCAATGGGATTTGGTGGACCTCATGCAGCGTTTTTTGCCACCCGTGATAAATTCAAACGCTCTATTCCCGGACGAATCATTGGTGTGTCCGTTGACTCAAATAATAGACCCGCATTAAGAATGGCAATGCAAACTCGCGAACAACATATACGCCGCGAAAAAGCGACATCAAATATTTGTACGGCACAAGTTTTACTAGCAAATATCGCTGCATTTTACGCAGTTTACCATGGCGCTGAAGGATTAAAACGGATTGCTACTCGTATCAACCGATATACCATGATCCTTGCCAATGCACTAAAAGAAAAGAATATTAAAATCATAAACGATAGTTTTTTCGACACTATAACTTTTGATTGCGGTGATAGCTGTGATGAAATTATGGCGAGAGAAGCTGAAGCATCAATTAATCTACGCATTGATGGTATTGGCAGGTTAGGTGTGTCTCTTGATGAAACGGTAACAGAAAATTCATTACAACAATTATTTACAGTGATCAGCGGCGATAAGACTTCTTTAAATTTTGACACGCTTGATAAACAAGCGATAGAAATTAATTCGTTTGACCAATCGATAGCTCGCACCTCTAAAATTTTAGAGCATGCTGTTTTCAATACTCATCATTCAGAAACAGAAATGTTACGTTATTTAAAACATTTAGAAAATAAAGATCTTTCTTTAACTCATGCGATGATCGCATTAGGAAGTTGCACTATGAAATTAAATGCAACTTCTGAGATGTTGCCGATAACTTGGTCTGAATTTGCTAATATTCATCCCTTTGCTCCGAGTTCACAAACAAAAGGTTATCAACAACTAACATCTGATCTAGAAGAATGGCTTGCCGAAATTACAGGCTATGATGCAATTTCATTGCAACCAAATTCCGGCGCTCAAGGCGAGTATGCCGGGCTGGTCGCCATTCATAAATATCACGAATCACGTGACGAAGGGCACAGAAATATTTGCCTGATTCCAAGCTCTGCGCACGGAACAAACCCTGCCAGCGCACACATGGCAAGCATGAAAGTTGTAATCGTAAAATGTGATGAGCAAGGCAATGTTGATTTTGATGATCTAAAAAATAAAGCCGAAGAAGTTTCAGAAAATCTTTCTTGCTTAATGATCACTTACCCTTCGACTCATGGTGTTTTTGAAGAATCGATTAAAGATATTTGTGAGCTTATCCATCAACACGGCGGTCAAGTGTATATGGATGGTGCCAATATGAATGCGCAAGTGGGGATTACATCACCCGGGTTAATGGGATCAGATGTTTCGCATTTGAATTTGCATAAAACCTTTTCAATTCCACACGGCGGTGGCGGACCAGGTGTCGGACCGATTGGCGTCAAAGCCCATTTAAAAGAATTTTTACCCAATCATAGTGTGGCTAAAATTCCCGGGGTCAATGAAAACAATGGCGCTGTTTCAGCCGCACAGTATGGTAGCGCGGGCGTACTACCAATTACTTGGATGTATCTTGCCATGCTGGGTAAAGAAGGGACAACGCAATCAACAAAAATGGCTTTACTAAATGCCAATTATTTAACCAAAAAACTAAGCGCACATTATCCCATTTTATATCGCGGAAGGAATGATAAAGTCGCTCATGAGTGCATTGTTGATCTTCGTCCGATCAAAGCTGAAACAGGTATAACCGAAGTTGATTTTGCCAAGCGATTAATTGATTATGGTTTTCATGCACCGACTATGTCGTTTCCTGTGGCGGGAACATTTATGATCGAACCAACAGAAAGCGAACCATTTAGCGAAATTAATCGTTTTATTGACGCAATGATCGCCATCAAAGCTGAAACTAGAAAAGTAATAGGTGGTGAATGGTCTGCGGATAATAATCCATTAGTTAATGCGCCGCATACTCAAGTGGATTTATTGGACTGGGACAAACCTTACTCTATTAAAGAAGGTTTATTTCCTGTGACAGGACAAGAAAACCATAAATTTTGGCCAAGTGTAAATCGTATTGACGATGTTTATGGTGATCGGAATTTGATGTGTAGTTGTCCAGCGATTGAGGCGTATGAATAGAAAATTGACTTATAACTTATCGAAGTGCTCTCAAAATAGCTAACCATCGCCACATACTGAGAACACTCGCCAATGCCGCCGCAACATAAGTCAAAGCACAAGCTCTCAAAATTTGCCTAACTGCTGGAATATATTGAGTCGGAACATACTCTCCTTTTTCTAAGATAGGCAATGCTTTATTAAAACTTGCATCCCATTCTTCAGGCAAGATCGCCGCGTACATCAGAACTGATGATAACAGTACTGCCAGACCAATCAATCCAGTGATACCCGCCACATGAGGAACTCGGAATATCGCAGTCACAATAGGTAAAGCCATCAAAAAATAAATGCCCACTTTTTGTATGACATGAGCCATTGGCAAGTAACGTTTTCTTAACAAACTTACTTTTTCATTTCGATTAAACTGGATCGCATGACCCACTTCATGCGCAGCGACCGCAACAGCAGTAAGAGACTTGCCATCTAGATAACTAGGGCTGAGTCGAACAACATTGTCTTGCGGATCATAATGATCAGCGCCTTCATCCGCAGCTTCCACTCTTACCTGGGTTAAATCAAATTTTTCCAATAAATGCGTGGCTAGCTCACCTCCATTTCCGGGCATTCCATCTAGTGGTTTACTATGTTTATTTAAAACGTACTTGACCCACCATTGAGGGGCGAGGATCAGTAGTACAACAAATATGATTAAAATGATGACCGACATTTTTCCAGCAATATTACTAAGAATCCGTAGTAAGTCTAACATTAACACATACAACCGACTAATCGTTCGTAATCGGACAATGCCACTTGATGTTGTTCGCTTTTGAACGGTGCAATACACACTAACTAGTACCTAATTTTATCCTATCTCTTTGTTTTAATTAGCTTTATCAGGAAATATTGGTTGTGGCACGGTTATTGATTAATAAAATCCATGCTTCAAAATTATTAAGTAACTATGGATCAACCACTATCCTCAAAGCATCTATCTGCAAGGCGACATAGACGTCTGTACCAGATTCTGATCAGCATGATCATTTTTGCTGTTTTACTTTACGGTATTCATTCCATCTTTTCACCGTCAGTTGGTCGATCATCTATTCGTACTGCAAAAGTTAAATTAGGTTCTATCACCGCTACAATCAGCGCAGGCGGGGTGATTGTTTCTGCTAAACAAGAAACTCTTACCAGTGAATCTAACTCTCGAATAATAACGGTATTGGCACAACTGGGTCAAAAAGTAAGTAAAGGAACACCTATTTTGCAACTGGACACCCGAGCTCTGACTCTCTCGATTGATAACATTGAGGAAAACATTGCACTTAAAGAAACTCAAATCATTGCTAGAAAACTGAATTCCACAAAAGATATAAACGAGATTAATAGCCGCCATCAATTATTGGAAATTGAATTAGAAAGGTACTCAGTAAAAGCTAATCGTTTAAAACAGCTGAGTTCAACTGGAGCGGCTGCCAAACATGATTTGTTAGAAGCACAACTTGATGTTAAACGCGCTAAGATTGAGATCAATCAACTTAAACAAGCGATTCAAGATATTCAATCTACAGAACGGGCTGAAGTAGATGGATTACTATTAGAAAAATCAATTCTGAATAAATCGCTCAAAGAACAACAACGACTATTAGGTCAATCGACCATTGTTGCAAACCGAGATGGGATCTTAAGTTGGATCAAGAATGAAGAAGGCGCTAGCGTCTCGGCAGGAGAGCCTCTGGCCATAGTGTCAGATGCGCAAAACTTTAGAATTGAAGCTAGCCTGTCAGATTTTTATGCACCTCAGCTTAAACCGGGGATGAAGGTCAGCGTTGCTTATAATGATCTTCGACTAAGAGGAAAGCTAGAAACATTGTCGCCGACTATAGAAAATGGTGTGATGAAATTAATTGTTAAATTAGATCAACCACACAATCCGCAGCTTCGTCAAAATACCCGAGTAGATGTAGGGCTCATTACCGACTCAGCGGATAATGTATTCACCTTGACCAAAGGACCATTTGTAAATGGTGAAGGACTACAAGACATCTTTGTAATACGAGATGGTATTGCAACAAAAACCCAAGTAGAAATAGGCTTCAGTAATAAAGACAGCTACCAAGTTGTGCATGGTGTGAAACCAGGAGATGAAGTGATCATCTCAGATGTTAGCCGTTACTTGCATTTAAAAAAGCTGACCATTAATTAGATAGATCAAATTAACCAAAAAGGAAAAATCATGTTGCATTTAACCAACATCAAAAAAATTTATCAAACCGACAAAGTTGAAACAACCGCTTTACAGGATATTAATTTATCGATTGAAACGGGTGAGTTTATTTCCGTAATGGGACCATCCGGTTGTGGTAAGAGCACCTTGCTCAATATCATCGGGCTTTTAGATCAACCAAGTGAAGGTCAAATAAAAGTTGCAGGACAAGATATCACTTCATACAAAGACAAAGATATCACCAAATTACGCAACGAGAAGATTGGATTTATCTTTCAAAGCTTTCATCTTATTCCTGATTTACGAGTGATTGATAATGTTGAACTACCGTTACTTTATCGAAGGGTTTCTTCAAAACAGCGTCGCCAAATGGCTCTGGATGCGTTAGAAAAAGTCGGATTATCGACAAGAACGGAGCATTACCCAAATCAGCTTTCTGGAGGTCAGCAGCAACGTGTTGCAGTAGCGCGCGCAATTGTTGGTAAACCAAAACTACTTCTAGCCGACGAACCAACAGGAAATTTAGACAGCCATATGGGCGATGAGATTATGAAAATCATAGAATCACTTCACAAAGATCATGAAACAACCATAGTGATGGTGACTCATGATGAAGCCATGGCAAAAAGAACAGAACGTATTGTACGAGTTTTTGACGGTCAACTAGTTCATTAATCTCATGAAGTTTACAAGGAGAAATAAAAAGCTATGTTAAGAAATTATCTACTGACCGCTTGGAAAGTCTTTTTGCGGCGAAAATTTTTTACTTTTATCAATTTGTTTGGGATCTGTATAACCTTAACCGTCATTGTAGTTGCCGCCCGGGTTGCAGATAACCACTTACATCCGATCGGACCTGAGAAGAATAATGAACATTTTTTGGTAATTAGTAGTTTAGTTTTGATTGATGAACAACAGAAAAATGGATTGTCTGACAAACCAGGATTTAAGTTTATAAAGGACTACGTCTATACGCTGAAGGCACCTGAAATAATATCAGCCTATACAACTTCGAACAAAGTAACGACCTATATTAAAAATAGAAAAATTGAACCTGATTTTCGCAGAACGGATGCCAATTACTGGAAAATCCTACAATTTGAATTTGTTGAAGGTAAAGCATTTGATCAACAAGAGTTTGAAACTGGACAGACGTTAGCGGTAATTAATCAACATACAGCTAAACAATATTTTAATAATACTAGTGCGCTCGGGAAATATATCAATATTCAAGATCAAAATTATCAAATTGTCGGTGTAGTAAAGAATGTCCCGCGTACAGAACTAGAAGCCTATTCAGATATTTGGGTTCCGTATACCACTTTTCCTACAACCGCATACCGTCACGAAATCATGGGCAATTTTAAAGCGCTCCTTTATCACTCTAATAGATTTTTTCTGAATGATGTTCGATTAGAATTTGTTAATCGTTTGCAACATGATTTTGAGCCGGTAGACGATGGTTATAACAAAGCCTTTAGTCATGCCGACAATCCGTTACAGGCAATGGCTCGTGATTTTTTTGGTGAAGAAAATAGTTTTGAAGATCATGTGAAAACGTTAATAATCTTCGCCAGTATATTAACCATCTTGTTTATGCTACTACCGAGTATCAATATGGTGAACTTAAATATCAGTCGCATTATGGAGCGCGCCTCTGAAATTGGCGTACGTAAAGCTTTTGGTGCTTCAACTATGCAATTGATTTGGCAGTTTATTATTGAGAATGTTTTACTAACACTCATTGGAGGGCTACTGGCATTAATTTTGAGCTCTTTTATTCTTTACATAATAGAAATAAATGGATTAGTTCCATACGTTGAATTCCCATTTAATTATCGAATATTCTTCATAAGCCTATTGATGATATTAATTTTTGGATTAATTTCAGGTGTTTATCCAGCATTCAAAATGGCACGTTTACAACCAGTAGTTGCTTTGAAAGGAGGCTCTTAAATTATGCTAGTGCACTTATTTAAATTGATCTGGAAACGAAAAAAATTGAACGCCCTTATTATTGCCGAAGTCGCGATTGCGTTTATGATTGTATTTGCCATTTCATCTACAGCTATTCATCAATATAGACTTTACATCGAACCACTAGGGTTTGAATATCACAATATGTGGAACCTTCGCTTTTCCGGAATTAGCAATCCATGGCAAGATGATCGAGATCCATTGCAACTTCGCCAAGTAGTGCGTACGTTAAAACAACAGTCGGAGATTAAAAAAGTTCATCTACTAAAAAATCCAACTTTTATACACTGGCGAGGAAGTTCATCATACGAGCTTGATGGCAAAAACTTTCATTTCTTAAGAAATTATATGGATGATGATGCACCTGAAACATTTGGTATGAAAATAATTAAAGGACGTTGGTTTGGTATTCAAGATGAAGGACAGGGGTACCGTCCAACAATTGTTAATCGTCGATTTGTTGAAGAATTTTATCCGAATGAAGATCCGATAGGAAAAAATATCGCAAGAAAAACAGATGACCAAGGCAACATTCTAAAAGAGCAACGAATTGTTGGGGTTTTTGAAGACTTCAGACAACAGGGAGAACTGAACAAATTAACGCCCTATGTTATTTATCGCTATGATATTAATAGTGGAGGAAAAATTCACAATATTGAAATCAAGCTGAGAGAAGGAATCAATATTTCTTATGAAAAAAAGCTCATGGAATTACTCAACGATATTGCACCGAGTTGGAAATTTAGCATTAACCCTTGGGAGGAGTCTAGACAAACAGCACTAGATGAAGCCTTGACTCCATTGGTATTCGGAGCAATTATTGCCTCGTTTTTTATCCTTTTAGTAGCCATGGGATTATTTGGTGTTTTATGGCAAAACGTGACGAGCCGCACCCCTGAAATTGGTCTCCGACAAGCCATTGGAGCAACCACCACAGGGATACATCTTCAAATAATTAGCGAGCTATTAATAGTCACCTTGCTAGGAATTATGATTGCATTTATTATTTTGGTTCAACTGCCAATTTTAGGTGATTTATCCTGGTCATTATTTTGGTCTGGTCAAGCGGCTTCCATATTGTTTATGATATTGTTATCTGTATCATGTGCTTATTATCCGGGAAAACTGGCGACAAAGCTTTCACCAGCAGAAGCACTTCATTATGAATAGCCTGAATAGAGTCATCAATGTCAAAAAAAAATAAAAAATCAAGCCGTATTTTAATAGTCGATGACGATACATCGGTCATCGCTTCTATTGAACTTTTGTTAAAACAACATAGTTACCAAACAATTAGCGCAAGCACTCAATCGGAAGCGATGAATGCGCTTGCGGAAAATCAAGTTGATTTAATCATTCAAGATATGAATTTTTCAAGAAGTACCAGCGGCGAAGAAGGATTACAGTTACTCAAACAAATAAAGAATTGCAACGCGGCAATTCCTGTTGTGTTAATGACTGCATGGGGATCGATTGAGCTTGCTGTAAAGGGGATTAAGTACGGAGCTGACGATTTTGTGACTAAACCATGGGATAATCAACAACTTCTTCGTACTATTGAAACTTGTGTCAATCTAAATCAGCCATATTCTAATCAACCAATCAGTAGAGCAGAATTGAATAAACGATTCGATTTTAACTCAATTATCGGTGAAGATCCTTTGATGTTAGAAGTCTTATCTACTATTGGTCGTGTCGCACCAACAGATGCAGCAATTTTAATATTAGGTGAAAGCGGTACAGGTAAAGAATTAATCGCTGATGCAATTCATAGAAATTCATCTAGGTGTGAACAGGATTTAGTCAAGGTAAATCTAGGCGGCATGACAAGTAGTTTGTTTGAAAGTGAAATGTTTGGTCATGTAAAAGGTGCATTTACTGACGCAAAACAAGACCGTCAAGGACGTTTTGAGATGGCTGATAACGGTACCATTTTTCTAGATGAAATTGGTGATCTTGATCCATCATCTCAAGTTAAATTATTGCGTATCTTACAAGATCAAAGTTTCCAAGCTGTTGGCTCATCCATTACAAGGCGATCCAACTTTCGAGTTATATCCGCCACCAATCGCTCTTTAGAAGAAATGGTGAAAAACAATCAATTTCGAGAAGACTTGTTGTATCGGTTAAACTTAATTACTATCGAATTACCGCCATTAAGAAAACGTCAAGGAGATATCCCGCTACTAACTGAACAACACCTTAAACGAGTTGAAAAGTTATATAAAATGCAAGATCTCAGTATTGAAGATGAGGCTCTAAAATGGTTACAACAACAACCATGGCCTGGAAACATTCGACAATTGACTCAAACCATCGAGCGAACAGTGTTAATCTCCAGCTCACAAAGACTTTCCGCTCAAGATTTTATTTCTAATAATGAGAATTCAACAAGCCATAATGACAGTATTTATACCGGAAATTTAACTTTAGATGAAGTCGAAAAATTGATGATTGTTAAAGCACTCGATGCTTATCAACAGAATATTACCAAAGTTGCCCAAGGACTAGGCATTAGTCGAGCGGCATTATATCGAAGATTAGAAAAATACGGCATAAACCAGTGAGTTTAAAAGCAAAACTCTATTCTATTAGCATTTTATTACACGGTTTATTACTAGCTCTTGGAATTATATTTCGTGATGAACTTGGTTTATGGCTAATTGCTATTGAGCTGACATTAGTGGTTAGTTTATTAACTTTTCTTTGGCTTATACGTAAGAGTTTGCAGCCGCTTGAATACATTGATATATTTTCTACCTTACTTAAAGAGCAAGAATTTACCTTACGGTTTAGTTCATTAAATCAACCAGATCTCGATCGCCTGATCGAACAGTTTAATATTATGCTTGATAAGTTGCATCAAGAGCGTCTAAAGGCTAGTGATCGCCAACATGTTTTTGAAAAGCTTATGGCAGAGTCACCAATTGGTGTTGTATTATTAGATTTCGATAATTCAATTAGCGAGTGTAACGCAGCTGCAAAAAACTTTGTAAGAGGTAACACCCAAGAAACTACTGAAAATAAAAGCAATAACCCTAGCGATACACCATTTTCTTTTAAGCATTTTAACGATCTATTCGAGTTGAATAAAATAGCAATCAACCATCAGCAACTTGTCACCACTGGTGAAGGACAAAGGTTAAAAATAGGGCATTATCAATTTAGGGATAGAGGATTTGAACGTTCCTTTTTTATGATTCAGGAAATAACGCACGACATCCTAAAATCTCAAAAAGAAGCCTATGAAAAACTAATTCGGTTAATGTCACACGAAGTCAATAATACAATCGCCATAACCAATTCGTTGTTAGAAAGCAGTTTGCATTTTGAGCGTGAACTTTCCGAATCATCTCAACAAGATTTTAATAAGGCCATTAAAGTGGTTATCGATCGTTCGAGTAACCTTAGCCAATTTATGCAGGGCTATTCCGATGTGGTTAAATTGCCTAGACCAACCAAATCGAAATTTAATCTCACTCAATTAGTTGAGAATATGGCGATCTTGTTTTATTCAGAATGCCAGAATAAACAAATAAATTTAGAATCTAAGTTCGATGAGGATTTAATGATATTTGCCGACCCACATCTAATTGAACAAGTATTAGTAAACATTATTAAGAACGCAGTTGAAGCAATTGAGGCTACTCACGATACTTGTGAAGCACATTCTATTCAACTAAATCTGCAACAAAACCTATCAGATGTTCAACTTGAAATAGTTGATTCCGGTAGCGGCATTAGCGATGAAATAAAACAACATCTCTTTACGCCGTTTTTTACCACTAAAGAAAGCGGTCAAGGAGTTGGTTTAATGTTAATCGATGAGATTCTAACTTCACATGGTTTCCCTTATAAATTAACGAACAATGCTAACAATTCCGGTGCGTATTTTCGAATTGTCTTTAAATGTTAGTCAAAATTTAAAGTATATGCTTTTTCACTTTAGTTAAATTGATTTTTATTTATCACAGTTAGAATAACCTATAAGTAAAAACGACTAGTATTAACCTTGCTCAACAACAGTCCAATACCAACCTCGTTGCTCCATGCATTTATACCTTCGTTCTAAGAAATAATCGAGTTGCCTTTGATGCCGGATCGGCGGGCGTGGATTAACACCAAGCATTGCCCACCTGTAATCTTTGTCCGCTTGCCTCGCACTCTCTTCTTCATAATAAGTTACACCGTCGATCCTAATTCCTTCCTTGAAAGCGAAATCACCGCAAGTTTTCTTAACTCTGCTTTTGGCTATCTCATACGCATTAGTTCCGCGCTTATATTTATAATTTACCCATGCGGCATTTTGGCTTTCCCCTAAGCCCAAACACCCTGTCAAGAAAACACAAATAGCCGTCGCAGAAATTGAAGCGATTATCCAATCATATTTTATACTCATTTTTTCTCCTTAATCCCACTTTATGTAATGTTAAATATTATCAATCCACGACCGGATTTTCTGTCACAGTCCATGGATAACTTTAAATATAATTTCATTGTTATCCGCTTTGCTGATAATTAATTTTGCCCTACGAAAACTCACAGGAATCCCTTCATCATTTTCGTTTAAGGTATAGCTCAACACCTGATTATTGTCGGCCTGGATTAAACTGCGTTTATATTCACGATAAATGATTTTAACGACATTTTGCTCAAGCCCTTGATAAACAAATTCGTTTCCTCTGAGTTTTTTCCCTACAACAAATTTATGCGTGTTAAAACCAATATCATAGGGTGTCATATTGTAATAAGAATTTATTTAGGCAAATATTATTAGCTGATACTGTAACAATTTATCAGGTTCGAACATCCCAATATTGACCCAATCGATGGTGACAAACATTTATTGTCTCCATACGATTTGACTAAACTAAATCATTCACTGCTAATGTATTCGATTAGTTAACCATAGAGGTATCGTTTAAGTTGCGGGAACTATCGAAAATGATGGATGCTTTATATTTCAAAGGCTTAAGTTTAAGAAATGGAAGGTTTTAGCTATGCGAAATAGGCTATTTTGATATTTTTTAACTGGTTAATTTATAGCTGATTTCGCATTTGGGATGGTGTACAGTCAAATTCCTTTTTAAAGCTCTGAGAGAAATGCGCAACACTTGCGTATCCAACTGTAAATGCGATATCCGCTATCGTACCATTTTTCTGAAGCACTAATTCTTTTGCCCAACTGAGTCGAGCGTGGCGGATCAAATCACTAGGAGTGGAATTAAACACGGATAGTGTTTTAGTATACAAGGTACTGCGATCCATATTCAGCTTAGTCGCGATATTCTCAACTGACAATTGACTATCAGAAAGTCCGTCTTGGATCGCTTGCTGAAAACGTTCGGCAAACCTTAAATCACGATTGACCAAACCCGCTGGTTTAGGAAAGGTAACCTGTGAATCCTCGGCGCGCGCAACCAAGTTACGTCGCGATAGAATTAAATTGGCGACTCGGGCTTTTAATACATCAGTGCTAAAGGGTTTCGCGAGATACTCATCGGCACCTTGTTCGAAGCCTTCAATTCGATCACTATCTTCTGCTTTTGCTGTTAATAAGATAACAGGAATATAGTCTGTCTCTGGGTTTGATTTCAGTTTTTCACACATTGAAACCCCATCCATCACAGGCATCATGACATCACTGACAATTAGATCGGGTAATTCCTTTAGCGCCTGCTGCCAACCATCGTGACCATTAACAGATTCAATTACTTGATAATAATCTCTTAAATGACCTGCAATATAATGGCGTAAACCATCATCATCTTCTACTACCAAAATAGTTGTTTTCGGATCAATTACTTTTTCAATTTTTTTATTTGGGTATTGTTCAATCAGAGATGGCTTGATCCGTGAAATAGCATCGACATTTTTGCCATCATTATCAACAATCGTTAATCCAGTATCACGGGGTAAATACAGACTAAAACAAGTACCTTCGCCAAGTTCACTGGTAACCGTGAGTTCGCCGTAATGTAAGTCTGTGATCTCTTTTGCGAGAGAGAGCCCTAAACCAACACCGCCAGGATTCGATATTTGACTTTTAGTCACTTGATGAAAGCGCTCGAAAATGTGCTCGACTTCATCCTCAGCAATCCCCATTCCATTATCCTCTACCTCAATCAATACCCCGTCATTTTGTTTGGCGATGGAAATATTAATATGACCTTTTAGTGGCGTAAATTTAATTGCATTTCCAATTAAATTGTAAAAGACTCTTTCCATTTGACGGGCGTCCGCAACTAATCGAAACTCTTCACATTCGATTGATTTCGTCAGAGTAATATTTTTAGATTCTGACCATGAATCCAATTGCGATAAGACATTGTTTATCAGTTGTACAATATTAACTTCTTCTGATTGCAACACTAAAACACCAGCATCTAGTCGCGATATATCTAATAATTCTTCGATCAAGCCCATTAAATCTTTCGAACGTTCTAGTGCTAGTTCTACCGGTTGCTTTTGTTCACTGGCTAATTTTCCAAATCGCCCTGCTATAAGATCAGATAAAGGACCAATCATCAGGGTTAATGGAGTTCGAAACTCATGCGTAATGTTGGCAAAAAAGCGAGACTTTGCATGATCTAATTCAGTCAGTTGTTTGGTTTGTGCTAACAATTGCTTTTGTTTAGCTGTTAGCTCCTCTGTTCTTTCAATTACTTGTCGCTCTAGTTCCGAATGTCTTTTAATCAACTGCTTATGTTTTCTTCTACTATAAACTCGAGTCACTGAAATCAGTAAAACGATAGTTAATAACCCATAAAGTACTTTTGCCCAAACAGCTAAATACCATGGCGCAAGTATCTCGAAGTGTAGAGGAGTAGACTGACTAAGACTTCCTGTTATGTCTTTACGTTCAATGATTATGGTATATTCGCCAGCAGGCAGTTCAGTAAAATCTCTCCAAGCTTCACCTGACCATGAGTCAAATTCATTTTGGTATCCCACTAATTTAGAGCGCCACAGACTTGACTGAGAGCTAGCAAAGTAATTAGTTCCAAAAGAAAAGCGTATTTTATTGGCACTGGCACTTAGGGAGAACGGAAGATCAGAAAGGAATTTTGCCGCGTTATAAGTAACTTGCCCATTCACAATTAATTGCGTCACCCATATTTCGACATTTTTTTGCTCTACTGACAAAGGTAGATCCATTTTCCACAACCCATCAGTACGTCCCATCCACGTTTTATCTTGGTAAGTTGACATAAATTGAGTAGTCCGCTTCAGCAAATTATCCAGCTGACTGTTAACTTTTCGATAGCGAGCGCCTGTACTTTGTTTGATCGCTAAAAAAGTCCCGCTAGAAGTGTTAACAACAAGCGAATCATCTAACCTGTTTTTTACATTTTTAATATTTATAATATTTTCATCAAATAATTGGGCATCTTCACAAATCGGCTGAGGCTCAAATAGTGGACGACAAACTCTTCCAAAAGAACTCACGTAAATTTCTTGTTTAAGCTTAAATAAATAAGCGATGGTATTACCTTTTTTTCGTCCGTTAGCAATCACTTCAGCGCTTAAATGCGATTTGTCCAGTTCAAGAGCCTCATTCAAACTAATGCGATAAATTCCATGATTACGCGTTCCTATCCAAATTGATCCATCATCAGCATAAACAGCGGTCTGTTTATTGATTTTAAAATTTGGATAAGGCTTAACAATTTTGGCTTGACCTTGTTCGATTTTTATCAGTGCAGCTCCCCTAGTGAGCGAGGTAACCAAATAGTGTGATGGGTGTGACCTTATTCTCAAAATGCTTTTGGTGTCGCCTTCAAAGATTAAATTTTTGCCTTTTTTATTAACAAAATATAATCCTTTTTGGGTCGCTACTAACATACCATCCGCTGTAGTTTCTATCGCCCAAACGTAGGCACTCGTTCCGCCAAGCTTTTGTAAATCAAATAATCCAGTATCTTTATTAAATTTGTGCAGACCTACCAATGTACCAACATAAGTTTCGTCTTGAAATTCTGTTAATGTTTTTACACTGCCCTTTAGACCAGTTTCATAATCAAATTGCTGAGCAAAAACCGGCCATGGAATTCGCAATATCGCGCCATAAAAACCTACCCAAAGCGAACCATTCGAATAACGAGTTGTAAGTGCGCTGGTTGATTGATGTTCGATATGATGAAGTGTTTTTCCTTGTGGAGTAATGACGATCAACCCCTGATTCCAAGTTGATAAAGCGATCCCGCCGGGAATAGCTGAAACTTCAACAATAACCGAGTCTTTAACTAATGGATTATCTATAATGGTTTGACCACGTTCAGTGATACTTATCAGCATTCCTTGGCGATTGATAACTAGATAACCATCATCAGAAACATAAACACCTCTAACATCTGACGCCTTATCTAAAATTTGCTTGGTGTAACCTTCTTGATCAACAATCAGCAAACCTTCTTCGGCTGTTTCACGCCAAAATTTATTTACATCACCACTTAACCAGCCAATATTACCTTTTTTAGCTGAAATATTATCGTCGCTATCGATTTCAATAATATGATCGGTTGCTTTAAAATAAATTTTCCCCGAGTGCTCAAAACCGCGCCGAATCGCACCTAATTCTGTAGTAGTGATTGGAAGGTTTTTATCAAGAGACTTATATTCCCAGTTACCCCAATCATCTGAATAATAATATCCCAGCGCGTTTTGGCCGCCGATGTAAACTCGTTTATTTTGAGATACCACGACACTACGCAAGATGCCTGTTTTTGGTTGAAAAAGTTTTTCCCACCTAACACCATCATAGATCAATAGCTCATCAGTATTTGCGACATACACTCTTCCATGTTGGTCAAAATCAATCGCCCAGCTTTGGTTGCTACCTTTAAAATCTTCGCGGGTAAAAATTTCTTTGGGGAATTTACCGCGACCTAATTCGAGTGAACTAGCGGAAAATGAAATAAAGATAACACTGAAAAATATCAGTCTTATTATGTTTGAAAATCGCATATGTTGAAACGTACAAGGCACAAAACGATCTTTATCTGTGCATATTATAGCGGTTAAACCTTTCTAATTAATCTCAGATGATAAATAATCATCAAAATCATGGCTTCCTAAACTTTAAAGTAAACCTGTCTGTATTTCCTGTCACACTTTTCCGACCTACTTCATAGCGTAACTCATCATCTGCTCGATAGTGCAGCGAGGAATAATCTTCCAACACAAACCCTGCATCTTGAACTTCTTTAATCACTAGAACTGGATCAACTCGTCGGCGGTTTTCGTTATCGAGTTTTTGCATATGACGACGAGTATGATCAACCACCGCATAAACCCCACCCGATTTAAGTGCTTTAAACGCAGCTACATTGATGCTCTTTCGGGCTTGCTCATTAAAATTGTGATAATTCCTGAAAGTGAAAATAATATCTATGTCCGTTGGGCCGAGTTCAAATTCGTCGACTGAATTGAACCTTTGGCCTTTTTCTCGGCGAATATTAGCCCCGCTTTCGATGACATTGATAAACTCCATACCTTCTTTTCCGAGCAAATTTCTGGAAACACCCGCAGTTCCCATTGCAACCGAGTATTCACCATCTTCAGCCAACACCGGTGCCAATAATTTACTGTACCAACCGCCGCCAGGAATAAGCTCAATGACCTTCATATCACTTCTTAATCCGAAAAACTTTAAAGTTTCTATCGGGCGTCTATTCCGATCTCTTGCAATCTCTTTTTCTGATCGCAATGGCGATTTCATGGCTTTTTTAAGGCTAGCTTCAACTTCTGAAAACCCGTCATCCGCTGCAAATACTGGACTGGTGAGTAATATGGTCAAAAATAAGAGCTTTTTCATTGATATCTCCGAAAGATTAGATTGTGACTTAATATACATTCATCCCTGAAGTCCACCGCACCGCCTTCCTTGACTCCTTGCGGCATACGGTTCATCCCTGAACGTAAAAAGGGCATAACCCTGAGGTAATGCCCTTTAATTTGGTCACATTAGTCGTGACCCACATGCGATTTTTAATTAAAGCGCTGTGATGTTTTCTGCTTGAGGTCCTTTTTGACCTTGAGTTACTGTGAACTCAACTTTTTGACCTTCTGCAAGCGTTTTGAATCCAGAACCAGAGATTGCGCTGAAATGTGCAAAAACGTCAGGTCCATTTTCTTGCTCAATAAAACCAAAACCTTTAGATTCGTTGAACCATTTTACTGTACCAGTAGTAGTATCAGACATGTATATATCCTATTTTAAAAAAGTAATTGATGCCATAAATCCATCTAAAATCAGTGAATTTAGGACGATTTTGCCGGAAGTGTTGCTATTACTACTTATGAAAAACAGAACGAAGGACCAAAGGTGAATCATTGAAATTTTGTGCATAAATATAAAACGTACTTTCTAGCTTTTTGAATTATATACCCTAATACTCAGTAGTCAATGTTTTGTCCTTATATTTCGGGTATTTATGCTAAATATCTCGGCTTGATATCAACCTAACGCGTTACAATTGATTATAATCTTCAAAGTGGCGACTATTGAAAGTATTTGCTATAAGATATTGTTGCCGATTTACCAATATCTGAACTAAAATTAATTGGCTTACAACGAATTCGATGTAGCACAAATTCAATACACCGCAATATAACCAGAATAAGAATAGAAGTAGACCAAACCCTATGCATTCACCAAGAATTCCAATCAGAAAGACAGGCTGGTTTTACCTGTGGTTTTTTCTAACATTGGTCTGCGTGAGCAGTGAACAGTTGGGGCATTTTAGTGCTATCGATGAATTCAACCAAGCGATCTGGAAACAAGTTGGTGTGATAAAAGTTGATTCGCCTGAACTCTTGAAGGAAACCAACCTTGTTCAACTCTATTCAGAGCGAGAGTCAAGCATAAATGAAACGACTAACAATGAGAATATATTACATTCAGGTTGGCTAATTCTTGTCACAAAATATTTACTCTTAATCGCAATTAGTTTGATTATTTATCGAATTCAAAGAATGAGCTTAGGCAAGCAATCTCTTATCATTCTTTCAACCTTTGCGATTGCGATTTCAATTCAGTGGCTATTTAGTATCCAGATGCTTTGGTTATCGCTTAGCCTTATTTTTATTTTGGGATTAACCAGCTGGATTTTGCAAGTCGGTTATTCAGCAGAAACAAAGATTTTGATGGACAACAATAGTCTGCACAATAATTTACTCGCTGATGCCGCTTCGATTTTTTATCAGTCACAAAACTTTGAAAGCTACTTATCTCACTTAGAAAAAAGTAGCCCAAATTATGGACTTATCGATAGTGTTTACGAAGTTGCCATCGAAGCAGAAGCGCACAAAAACGAAGCGCTTGCAAAACGAATTCACTCATGGATTTTACAACATGATAATAAATTTTCGCCTAGCCTTGAACGAATGTCCGAACTATCCCCTCAAGAAAGTGATGAACCTGAACTAGACCAAACGATGGTAATTGATCCTGACGGAGAACAAGTCACTCCCACAGCAGGTAGTATTTTACAAGTCGAAAGCTTTGGTCGTTATCAGGTTGAAGGTGTTTTAGGAAAAGGCGCTATGGGAATCGTTTTTCAAGGAGTTGATCCAAAAATTAATCGTTATGTGGCAATTAAAACTTTACAACTCAGTGATGAATTAGATGGTGAGTCATTAGTTGAAACCAAACAACGATTCTTTAGAGAAGCAGAAACGGCAGGCAATTTAAGCCATGCCAATATAGTCACTATCTACGATGTGGGTGAAGAGCGACAACCAGACTCAAACCGAACGCTAGGCTATATCGCAATGGATTTGCTCACTGGCGCGCCTCTGTCCGAGTATATAAAAAAGGCAAAACTATTACCGCCTTCTCTTGTTTATCAGCTGATGATCCAAATGACCGATGCATTAGACTACGCTCATAAACAAAAAGTGATCCATCGAGACATAAAACCCGCTAATATTATTTATGATGATGAAATGCAACGCGGAACTTTAACCGACTTTGGAATAGCCTATATGTCTGATCACAGTAAAACCAAAACCGGTACAATTGTTGGCAGCCCATACTATATGTCTCCTGAGCAGGTGATTGGCAAAAAGGTGGATGGAAGGAGTGATGTGTTTAGTCTGGGCGTTACTTTTTATCAACTGTTAACCGGCGAGTTGCCTTTTACTGGCGAATCCATTGCCAGTGTCGCCTTCCATATTACTAAAACAAAACATGAATCAGTAACCAAAAAGAATAAAAAATTGCGTGCAAGTGCAGCACGCATTACCAATAAAGCGATGCAAAAAGATGCCAGTAAACGCTACCAAACCATGCAAGAGTTTAAACAAGCATTAATTAAATCTCTCAAGAGAGACTACAATAAGTTGCCTATATCATGAGTTTTTTATTCCAATCAATTTGCGATCAAGGAGCAGTCAGACCGAATAACGAAGACGCGATTAAATTCGGCACAGCTGATAATGGCACACTAGCATGGATGGTTATCGCCGATGGAATGGGAGGGCACCTAGCTGGTGAAGTGGCTAGCGCATTGCTGGTTGATGAAATTGAAAACGCGATAAACAACGTCGATAACTTCACTGAAATTGACTGGCTTTGTTGGATAGAAATCGAACTAAATCGAGCAAACAATAAAATATTTTATCAAGGTAAACGCCACGAAGACCAAAAAGGCATGGGAACCACTTCGGTAGTGATAATTGTTTACCAAAACCAGTGTTATATTGGCTGGGTTGGAGATTCTCGATGTTATTTATATCGTAAAGATGAAAGCCAGCCAAGCAACTTAACTCAACTAACGATTGATCACACAATGATCCAGGCGCTATTAGATAAAGGTGCAATAACCCAAGAAGAAGCAGATACCTCTAACGCAAAAAATACTTTATCCAAAGCGATGGGAATTAGAAAAGGTATTGATGTCGATACGAAACAAGTGACCCTTCACAATCACGATATATTATTGTTATCAACCGACGGTTTACATGATAGTCTACCTCATGATGTTTTCGAGGCGCTCGTAAAAAAAATTCCTCAAGGAAATGATATTGGAAAAGATTTAGTAAAAGGATCGGTAGAAAACAATAGTAAAGATAACATTACGTTTGGTAGTATTTTAATTAATCAATAAATTAGGAACAAACTATGGCTTACCTCGCACTCATCGTAGAAGATGTCATTATTAATAAATGGGAAATCACCGAAGATATCACTATATTAGGTCGAACCAGAGATTGCGATATTCAAATTGATGATCAGTCCGTTAGTTCAAAGCATGCCCGGATCGTCAGTGAACCTGATCCTTATTTAGATGGAAACAAAATACTTTTTATCGAAGATTTAAAAAGCACCAACGGTACAAAATTAAACGGCAGTCCTGTCGTAAAAGAAAAATTATCCGATGGTGATATGTTAACCATAGGATTCACAGAGTTTCAATTAATCAACAACAGCGATAATAATTTAGACGAAACAGCGGTAATACTTTCATAATTGTAGCAAACAACTTTCCGTACTCATTTAAATATTAAGCTCTAGTGCTCGATATAATTTTAACCATCGCCCTCATCATAATTCTGATAATTATTATATTATTTGCGACACCGATCACCTTATTATCATGGCATTCACGCAAACAACCACCATCATATGGTCTGATCGAATGTAAATATTACGTTTGCAGACAGCACAAAATTTTGCAAGGCGGTATTTTTGGAAAAGGTCTAACTAAAAAATATTATGCTGACGAAGGAAAGTGTTGGTGCTGGAGGGATGAATGGGAGGAGATTGATCGTAAAACTTTCAAAGAACTTGCAACAGATTGGTATGGTGTCAATTGGTCTGAGGAAACCCTCTGGTGGCAAGATGATTATGATAGTTAAACAAATATCTGGTTAACTCCTCGTAAAAATTACCAATGGGTAAAAGCTATCCTTAAAATCACATAAAATGATAGAATCTCTTGATTGAACGCATACGACAACCTGCTAAGGTATCTTAATGACCGACATTCTTAAAATTGCCACTCGGCAAAGCCCTCTCGCACTGTGGCAAGCGGAGTTTGTGCAAGCTGAATTAGAACGCATTCACCAAGATCTTAAAGTTGAACTAGTCCCCATGGTCACCCGAGGAGATAAAATTCTCGACACTCCTCTTGCTAAAATAGGCGGAAAAGGTCTGTTTGTTAAAGAGTTAGAGCTAGCCATGCTTGATGGGCGAGCTGATATTGCAGTTCACTCAATGAAAGATGTACCAATGAAATTTCCCGAAGGCTTGGGCTTGAGCGTTATTTGTGAACGCGAAGATCCACGCGATGCTTTTGTATCCAATACCTATCCGTCATTGGACGATCTACCTCAAGGTGCTACAGTCGGAACCTGTAGTTTGCGACGCCAATGTCAACTGAAAGCTAAAAGACCTGATATTCAGATATTAGATTTGCGCGGTAATGTTGGTACCCGCCTCAGTAAACTTGATGAGGGACAGTATGATGCTATCATACTCGCTTCCGCTGGACTTAAAAGGCTCGGATTAAACGAGCGAATAGCTCATGAAATAGAGCCCGATTGGATGCTACCAGCTGGTGGTCAGGGAGCGGTTGGGATAGAGTGTCGCATTGATGATACCAGAGTTAAAAACTACCTTGAGCCACTTAATCATTCCGAAACAGCACATCGAATAAAAGCGGAAAGAGCCGTGAATAACCACCTGGAAGGTGGCTGCCAAGTACCAATAGGCGTTTACTCGACTATTTCAAAAGAGCAAATTATTATTGACGGTCTGGTGGGTAAAACGGACGGTAGCCAGATTATTCAACACCAGATTAGTGGCCATGTGAATGATGCTCAGCAGTTAGGCGTTGAGCTAGCAATAAAACTGTTAGAATCTGGAGCCAGAGAAATTCTTGACGGGCTAATGGAAGACTAGGTATTAAAACCGAGTATTAAAGTGACCGACTATTCAAACCCTTTACATATTATTGTTTCTCGTCCCCATGGTCAGGGGGGCAATTTGGTTGCTCTACTTAATCAACTCTCCGATAAGGCTGAGCAGTTAACCGTTTCTGCTTGTCCGCTAATAGCTATTTCTGGCTACTTTGATATTAATTGGCAAAATTCCGAACAGGATTCGCTGCCAGCGTCCGAAGCAACCCATGAGCCAGTTGATTTTTCTAAATTCGACGGAGTTATTTTTGTAAGCCGCAACGCAGCAGAAAACGCAAAAACCCGGCTAAGTACGGAAAATTGGCAACAATTAATTAAATGTCCTTTATATGCCGTAGGCAAACATACAGCCGAAACCCTCGAAACCTGTATTGAGAATGTGAACAATTCAGCGCAAATAAAATATCCCCAGCAGATGAATAGCGAAGGGCTTCTTCAAATGTCGGAACTCAACAATATTGAAGGACAACAATGGCTATTAGTAAAGGGTTTAGGCGGACGCGAAAAGCTTAAAACTGGATTACAAAATTCTGGTGCAAGAGTTGCTGAGCTCGATGTTTATGAACGAAAGCTACCTGATTTAGAGGCTCAAAAACGAATTGCGTCCTACAATCAAATGACTCCTGATCAGGCGCCACCCATTTGGCTTATTAGTAGCTTACAAGCCTTGCGTAACCTCTGGCGAATACTCAACAAAACACCACATAACTGCCGGGTAATCGTAAGTAGTGACAGAATAGCCACAGAAGCCAATAAATTAGAATTTAAAGTGATTGACCAGTCAAAAGGTGCAACTGATCAACAATTAGTTGCTTGTGTTAAGCAATATATTCAGCAACTCTCTTAGGAATTAAAGACGATGACTGATAAAAAAGATTCTGAGTCCGAGCCCAAACTAGCAGCCAAAGCTAGCAACGTTAACGACAGCGCATTAGTTTCAAAAAATGATACCTCTCAGGGAGCAAACCAAACGAGTCAATCCGAAGAGAAAATAGAACCCACTTCGCCCGATAATTTATTTAGCGCTAAACCAATGCCAAAAATGCAATCTAAAAAACGAAAACTTAATTGGTTAATTCCTGGTATTACCGGTGTGTTAGTCGTGCTCGCGATTTTGATCGCTTCTTGGACTTTTTATCAACAAACACTATTTAATCAAAACTGGGCCGATCAGCAAACCAAAATAGATCAACAACTTAACCAACAAAAACAAATTATCGAGCAAGCAAAAAAATCAGGTGATACGTCGGTTCAATCGGCAAATCAAACTCAATTACAACTCGCCCAATTAATAACCAAAAACAAGCAATTACAAGAATCGCTTTTGTCAACTCAAGAACGAATAAAAGCTTTGTCAGGACGCCAGAAACAAGACTGGATGTTGGCGGAAGCGGCTTATTTAATTAAGGCGGCACAACTACAGCTTAGTTTGCAGAAAGATAAATCAACCGCAATCCAATTACTTAAAACCGCCGATAGCCGAATTATTGAAATTGCCGATCATGGGCTATTGCCAATTAGAGAAGCGATCGCAAAAGATCTCTCCAACTTAGCGCTTATCTTAGAATTAGATATAACCGGGATCGCGTTAACTCTAGATGCGATTAACAAGCAAATTCCTAACTTAAGTTTGCTAGCACTAGAGTTTGAACCACTGGAAAAATCACTTAACACTGATACTAAAGAAAAAACCGATGAAGGTTTTAATCTAGAAAACATCTACCAATCTTTTCTAGCAGATTTTGTAATAATTAAAGACCATAGTGAACCAGTTAAACCTTTAATGACCACCGATCAACGCGTTAATCTCAATAGCAATATCCAACTTGCAATCCAGCAGGCACAAATCGCTCTATTGCAAGGTAATGAAACACTTTATCAACTAAATATTGAAAATGCGATTCAATGGACGGATGAATTTTTTAAAAACGATGAAACTGGCGCATTGGTTATTAAGCAACTCGACGCACTAAAAACGAAACCGATTGAAGTTCATTTCCCACAGAAGCTAGATGCTCAAAAAGCGATAGAAGAAATTAGTCAGCAACAACTTTATCGCTGGTTAGAAAGCTCCATTTCTCCACCTGTTTCAAATATTGCAGCTGAAATTCTTAAGTCAAATAGCCTGGATACCACTAAATCTGAACCGAAGGTAGAAAACACTTCAACCAAATCAACATCAGATACCGAAACCCAGCAACCTTTGACTGAAATGGAGAACAAGCAATGAAATGGAAAATTGCTGTTTTAGTTGCCATAGTCGTTGGTGCTGTGGGCGGTTCATGGCTAAAAAATTTACCCGGCTTTGTCATTATCGCTTACGAGAAAACCAGTTATGAAATGCGACTATGGATTGCCGTTGCAATCCTTCTTATTTTACTCACATGTTTAGTTTTAATCGGAATTTTTATTCACTCTTTGATCTCAGGTGCCACACGAGTTAAAGGCTGGCAAGGAGGGCGTCATTGGAAAAAAGCTAGAAAACAAACGATTAAAGGAATGCTTGCTTTTGCAGAAGGACGCTGGAAACAAGCAGAAAAAATAATGATTACAGCGGCTAAAAATTCCGATGCGAAATTAATTAACTACTTAGTTGCGGCTCAATCCGCACAACTTCAAAATGAAGAGGTTAAGCGAGATAGTTATTTGAGACTTGCGCACGAGTCTGAACCAGAAGCAACTATTGCCATTGGTTTGACTCAAGCTCAATTGCAGCTTGAAAATAATCAGTTGGAACAGGCACTAGCAACACTAACTAATCTTAGAGCCAAGCAAGCAAACCATCCTTTTATTTTACAGTTGCTTTATGAAACTTATCTAGCACTGCAAGATTGGAAAGCAATTATCGAACTCCTTCCAGCAATCAAAAAAAACAAGATCTTCGGTCAAGTCTCTATCGAGAAAATACAGCAAAATAGCGTTAAAAACTTACTGGAAATTGAGTCAAAAAATAATGACATAGACTCATTACAGCAAACGTGGAAAAACTTACCTGCTGGATTAAAAAAATCGAACGAAACAACTCTCTGCTATGCTTCACTATTAACCAAATTTAATTTTCACGACCAAGCTGAAAAAATCATTAAACCACTATTTAAGCAGATGGCAACAGCTGAGCTTATTGAACTCTACGGAAAAATTGAAAGCGCAGATCTCTCAAAGCAATTTAATTTTCTGGAAAATTGGTCGAAAAGCAACTCTCAATCACCCGGCAATTGTTACCTGGCACTTGGTAAAATCGCATTTAAATTAGAGCTTTGGGGGAAAGCCAGGTTTTATTTAGAGCGCGCTTTACGTGTTGAACCAAATGCAGAATCTTATTTTATAATGGCCGAAACCTTAGTGAAACTAGATGATGAAGAGCACGCCTCGACCTGTTATAAACAAGGCTTGGAGTTTGTAGTTCATCCCGAAAAAATAAAGCAACCCTCACTAATCGAAGAACAACCCGGTAGTCAGCCAACGCCAAAATTGATACCTAAACTTTAGTTTTCTGTGAACAATTTATTAAACTCATTGGTTAAATTCATAAGTTCTTAATCCAAGATATAGCCGTCATTCACGAAGTGTTTAATCAGGAGCTTACGAATTTCAATTAATCGAGGTAGCCATAACCAATTGTATTTCCGGTCAAACACTTCTGATATGACAAAGATTTCTTAAAATTGGATACGATTAGTTGGACACATTAGTAATCTTGATAGTGGTCGATTCTTTATAGGAAGTATTTGTTTTAGTTTTATCGGCACTCGCTTTAGAATCTCGCTGTTCACTTGATTGATGAAAATCGCATTCAATGCAAACAATACTTTGATCATCGGTATAGAGAGCTAAACTATCCATCGTTGAACATTGAGGGCAAATAGCACCAGCGATAAATTGTTTTTTTCTAGACAAAACTTATCCTTACTAAAGGTTAAAAATCATTCAAAAGACTCTAATTTTTCCGTGAGCTCGAACCACTCTTCTTCAAGGTTTTCAAGCTCTTTAGCTACTTGAGTCGAACGCTGCATCGAGCTAGCTAACTTGGTTTTGTTTTCCTCGCTATATATTTCAGAAGATGCCAAAAGTTTTTCCAAATCAGTTTTTTCTTGTTGTAAATCGTGAATTTCACTATCAATTTTTTTGATTCTATTTGACAAAGGTGCTTTTTGTTTGCGAGTTTCAGCTTCGATTTTTTTCTGTTCTTTTCTAGACAATTGAGGCTCATTTTTATTTTCATCAACAGCGCTAGTCGAGTCACCTTTCAGAGTGGCTTTTTCTTTTCCCCAGCGATTTTCATTCAGCCACTTTTGGTAATCATTTAAATCACCTTTAAATGGATTGACCTGACCATCATTCACTAACCAAAATTCATCAACTACACTCTCGAGCAGGTTTTTATCATGCGCCACCAGAATAACCGCGCCATCATAATTTTGTAAAGCCAAGGCAAGCGCTTCTCGCATTTCTATATCAAAGTGATTAGTCGGCTCATCAAGCAACATTAAATTCGGCTCTTGCCAAGTAGTCATCGCTAGAACTAAACGAGCCTTTTCACCGCCAGAAAATCCTATCACTTTATCTAAAGCTTTATCGCCGTTGAAAGCAAATCCACCTAGAAAATTTCGGGCTTCTTGTTCACTTATTCCTTCACCTAAAGATTGAATATGCCAAATAGGCGATTGGTCAACATTTAACTGCTCCACCTGATGCTGAGCAAAATACCCCGCCCTAAAATGCTTATTTCGATTTAACTCGCCTGCTTGTTTTTCAAGTTCGCCACAAATCACTTTAATTAAGGTTGATTTGCCTTCACCATTTCTTCCTAATAATCCGATTCGCTGTCCCGCCATAATTCGCATAACGACATTTTTCAGAATAATTGTTTCGCCATAGCCAGCTTGTACTTTGTCCAATTCAATTAGTTCAGTAATATTTTTATTAATCGGTTTAAACTCAAACCCAAATTTTTGTCTGATTTGCACAGCGCTCACTTTGTCCATTTTATCAAGCGCTTTAACACGGCTTTGTGCCTGAGTCGCTTTACTGGCTTTTGCCTTAAAACGATTGATAAAACTTTCCAGGTGTTCAATTTCTTTTTGTTGTTTTTCAAATTCGGCTTGCTGCAAAACTTGTTTAGCGTGTTTTTGTTTTTCAAATTGAGAATAGTTCCCGCTATAACAATCAAGCGTTTGGTTTTCAAAATGTAGAATATGGCTACAAAAACTATCGAGGAAGTCTCTATCATGAGAAATGGTCAAAAGCATACCATCATAAGTTCTTAAAAAGCTTTCCAGCCATAGCACCGCTTCTAAATCCAAATGGTTAGTCGGCTCATCTAAAAGTAAAAGCTCTGCGGGTTGAATAAGTGCCTGAGCTAAATTCAAACGCATGCGCCAACCTCCTGAAAGTTCACTCACCGTGGATTGCATCTGCTTTTCAGAAAAACTTAGTCCTGTGAGCATTTTTGCTGCAAGTGAAGGCAGCGACCAACCGTTTATCGCATCTAGCTTTGCATGTTGATTGGCAATCTCTATTCCATCTTCTTTAGTCTCTGCAACTAGAAGCGCTTGTTGGATATTATGATATTCTGTGTGACCAGATAATACATATTGCAAAGCGCTTAATGGACTGGCTGGAGTTTCCTGTTTTGCGCTGCTTATCCTCCATCGTGGGGGAAACTCTAAATCTCCTTGTTCCGGCGCGAGCTCATGACGCAACATAGAAAAAAGACTAGATTTACCGCAGCCATTTTTTCCGATCACGCCTATTTTCTGATCGGGGTATAACGTCTGACTAACGTCTTTTAGCAACGGCAAACTGCCTTGAAAAAGTGATAATTTTTTAAATCGGATCATGATAAATTGAGTCTAATTATGTCGAATAACACTACAAGTAGAAATCAGTCACGAATTCTAGCATAATCTCGGCTACAAACCGCTACACCTACAAAATTTAGGAGTTCTAGATCTTACATATCGCATTACATTTAATTGTGCCTGCAGTAATTGTCTCTATTTTATTTCGAAACCGATGGAAAGTTGCTTATTTTGTGATGATCGCAACCATGCTGGTGGATCTCGATCACCTACTCGCAAACCCGATTTATGATCCTGATCGGTGTAGTATCGGGTTTCATCCTTTGCACACCTTTTTGCCAATTACTATTTATATCGGACTCTGCTTTTTTCCAAAAACCCGATTGATTGGAATAGGGTTGATGATCCACATGGTTTTAGATTCGATTGATTGTCAGGTGACAGGAGATGTTTGGTTTACTTAGCATTATTTGCCATCTCACCATCACATCTTAATTTACCTTCAACCGAGGGGGCTGCGGCTTTAGACTTAAAGAAAAAGGGCGGCAGAACAGTATAACTATCAGACATCCAGTGTTCATTTGTGGTTTCTGATTCATACTTATGACCACTGCATAACTCACCAGCACGCTTATGCCATAACGCAACCAACTCATCATGAGCACTAAATCCTGAACCATAATAAGTTAAGCGATAGAACCCATCGTTAAGCAACTTCTCTTCATAACCAACCTTCGTTAGTCCGGACTCACTTGACTTATACGTTGCACAACCAACCAAAAAGGTTATTGTAAATACTATCGCACTAATTAATCTTAAATGCTTCATCACATCTCCTTACTTTAAAATAGAATTGAGTAAAACGGTAGAAAACTATACTCCAGGAGCATCCCAATATCGTCCTAGCCTATACAAAAGGAGAAGATAATTGATTTTTTATTCAGTTAGTTGGTGGCTGCGCTAAAAATAGCTGATAAATCAGTAATGCTTAGATGGTTTTCCTATATTGGGAAGGAGTCATTCCTACCTCTTTCCTAAATGCGGTATAAAATGCTGATTTTGAGTTAAACCCAGCATTCATTGAAACCTGCAACACCGGCATCCGTTCCGAGCTTAATAATTGCTGTTTTGCATGCCTTATTCGATACCCATTGATGAAATCAAAGAAGTTTTTTCCGAATCCATCATTAATCACCTGAGATAAATTGTTAGGAGTGCACCCCATTAGACTTGCCAACTCAGGCAAGGTGATACCACTCTCCAGATAAGGTTCATGTTCCTCCATCACTACCTGTAACCTAGTTTTAAGTACTTCACTCTGCTCCAAAGACAATTTTGATTTACTGTATTTCTCACATTCTACACTAACATTCACTGTTTCAAGTTCAGCTGAAATACCTGCCCCGCCTTCTACTTTAAATATGTTGGGTTGCCGAAGTCCCATATAGCCCATACCGTATATAATAAACACCAAAATCAGGTGCAATGACAACCCTGCCTGGTCACCAATTTCAAGTCTATCCGAGAAAAATATATCGACGATATAAAGTCCCCAAAGAGGAAGTAATATCCATAAAAGGGTCACTAACCAGGACAAATTAATTCTCTCTATTTCCGAAAACTGTTGGAGGATATTCAGACGGTAATGACGCAAGTGTAGAAAACTCAAACAAATGTACACAGCAATCTGAATAACAACAAACAGTGTGGCCAATCCATCAAAAACTTTGGCTCTAAATACTTCTCCCCCTACAGTCTGGCTTAATTCATATAGCATTGTAATCTTCTGATGGGGACCGAGAATCCACGTAGGAATCGCTAAAGAAAAACCCAGAACAAATAACAACCAATGAAAAGAATCTTTTTTGCTACTAAATGGTCGATTGATGGACGTTAATTCACGAATATAAAAATAGAATAAAGGTCCGTATAAATAATCTAGAGGCCAGATTAAACCAATCAAGTGAGGATAATCATAAAAATAATGTGACTGAAACAGAAACTCATCGACAATAGAGAGCGTGAATATAGAAAGAAAAATAGCGAGATAGCGATTAGCTTTCTTATTTGCAATTTTTTTATCCAATAACGCAACTACCAGAAAAATCCCCTGTGCAGCACCAATCAGGTAAATAACAGACAATACATCAATTTCTGGAGTCATCTAATACCTATATATTTTGCTATTAAAGGTTAGTGTATTAACAAGTTTTTGTAGCCTAATTCAGCTTTTCTTCGCTGACAAGCATGTTCATGAATTTTTCAAATCGCAACAGTCTGGTTTCAGATTTTTTCGCACTCGTCAATACGTAGGCGATGACATAACGGCTCAACTTATTGAACATTACCCTTTAAATTGAGTGAATTTCCTGCAGGTGTCTTCTGAATAAAAAGCTTACAAGTGTGCCACAAATTATCAAAACTAACCAATTAATAGAAATGATGAAGACTTCAAAACGGTCCAACTTTTCTAGACCATATAGGCTCGATATGACTACTAGAGAAAGGAAACCAAGGATAAAACCTATTATAAGTGTCCACTTTATAGAGGTTTCCAAGCGTGTTTTATTATCAAACACAGGTGCAATAAACAAGAAAGATAAACTCATCATCAAGTACCCCAATTCCTCTAAGGCTATAAAAACGCCGTGTGGATTATATTGTATCAAAAGAGGTAATCCTTGATTTTCCCCACTGTTCAAACTAACAGGGACTATTGAAAATTGCATGTAGTAATCTGTTAATAGGACGACTGATGCAATGATGCTAAATACCAGTCCGATGTGACTAAAGATTTTCTTATTTCTTGGTGCATGTACATGTATAGATATCACTAAAATCAGGTAGGAGATGACTAGTAACATTGCAGGATACATCCATAGAAAATCCTTAGGATACTGGGATGTAGTATCCAGATATGGATATTCTATACATCCACCAGGGCAATTTGCGCCAGCAATGGGAATTGCCGATAATGCCAGACCAAATGTAACACTGGTTATCATCACCAAAAATATCCCGGAATAAAATCCTACCTTGATCGCATTCACTGCGGAATCGTTAGAATTCATATCTGTCATCTTTCTTCGTTTTATTTAGTTTCCATTGTCCGTTTGCTTTTTGTCACGACAAAATGCCTCATACTGCTATGGTATTACGACTAATCGAACCTTTGAATTATTATTTTTTGCCTCAGTTATTTTATTTAGGCAATCCTCTAGCTCTTCAATTAATTCTGATTTTCTTTCAATTCTATTATCAGTTCTTTTCTCAAGCAAAACCTTAATAGCTAGAAGCACTTCTATTGTTTCCGATGGATTTACATACTTTAATTCTTCTTCTACTCCAAATTCTTCGCTTAGTATTGAAAAATCATAAAAGTCACTTATTTTTTTTATTCTGAGCTCTTCAGAGATTTCATTCATCTGGTTCTCATACTCAATCATTAACGAATGATCCCATTCGTCTTCAACCTGACTATCTTTCAGCACCCATACGGTATTGCCCATTTATTTTATCTCTTACTTGGTCTAACATTTGAGTTCACCCGATAGAAGCCGCGCTGTGGTGACGAATCGGGTATAACGGTTGCTTATATTTAGTCAAAGTTCCGTCCATATGTTTTACCCTGATTAATGTTCTCTCATAGTTTCGATAGCACCAAATATTTCGTTTTCATTATCTTTGTCTATACTGAAAATTAAAGTTGGTAATATCTAGTCAGGCTCTCTTATTTTTCTTGAGCGTATAAACATCCAAAACCATAAAATAAAAGAGCTTGAATTACAATATGCTTAGATTGAATAATTTAAAGCAATTAACACAAAATCCCGCCGTCTACAGGCAAGCTGATGCCTGTCACATAGGAAGCTGCATCCGATGCCAAAAATAAAAATGCGGGCGAAATTTCTTCTGGCTGTGCGACTCTTGCCATAGGGATCGCGGGTAAAATACTGTTTAGAATCTTTTCATTTTGAGTTAAAGCTGAGGCAAATTTAGTATCAGTTAAACCAGGTAAAACGGCATTAACTCGAATGCCGTAACGAGCGGTTTCTTTCGCCATGGCTGCGGTCATCGAAATAACTGCTGCTTTGGTAATTGAATAGATCCCCTGATTTAATCCTGGAATAACTCCGTTGATTGACGAAGTATTAATAATACTGCCGCCACCATTTTTTTTCATAATTTGCGCAACTAATTGACTAATCATTAGATAGCCTTTGATATTTACATCAATAGTTTTATCTACCATGGATTCAGGGGTATCAATTAATTCACCAAAATGTGGATTAGTCGCGGCGTTATTGACTAGAATATCCACTTTATCAAATTTAGCGGTTAATTTTTCTAATAACTCGTTAACTGATTCAGTGTTCCCAATATGACAAGCCATGCCAATGACATTTCCTGGATGCTCTTCTTTATTAATCGTTTCAGCTAATTCGTCGAGTGCTTCTTGTCTGCGACTGGAGATAATCACTTGTGCACCTTGACTGGCAAAAAGACGTGCTACCGCCTCTCCTATTCCTCGGCTTGCTCCGGTGACTAGCGCGGTTTTTCCTTCTAAACTAAAAGGTGATGCTATCATTTTATTTTCCTCATGAAATTTATATATTATAGTTTATTCTGTATTTGTTGTTCGGCATGGTTAATTAAAATATTAACCAATTGACCGAAATGTTTGAATTTTGGATTGTCCGTTTGTCCATGATAAAAGCGATAATAAATTTGCTGGGCAATCACCGCGAGCCGAAACAACCCAAAAACATAATAGGGCGTTAGTTTAACTCTGCTAATATTTCGTTTTTCGCAATAGCGATCAAATATTTGTTGCCTGGACATCATTCCAGATAAATGAGTTGGCATCATTCGTATTGCTTGCATATTCTCAGGATCATTTTTTTCTACCCAATATGCAAGAGAACACCCTAAATCTAAAAGTGGATCGCCTAAGGTGGTCATTTCCCAATCTAATACACCGATTATTTTTTCTGGCTTCTCTGGATCTAAAATAAAATTGTCAAATTTATAATCATTATGAACTAAAGATTGATATTTCGAATCAAATATTAAATTTTCCTTTAACCAACTATAAACCTTGTCACTTGCAACAACGTCTTCAGTTTTTGCTTTTTGGTAGCGATCTTGCCAACCTTCTAACTGTCTTTCAACGTACCCTGTTGGTTTTCCTAAAGATGCTAGTTCGGGCTGAGTAATATCTATCTGGTGCAGCTCAACTAATCCGCAGGCAAAGTTTTCGCATAACTGTGTTTGCTGTTCATTTGTCATATCTACCGGTAAACTTTTATCAATACCTAAACCTATAATTTGTTGCATGATAAAAAATTTTTCACCTATAATTGATTCATCCTCACAAACCAATATTGGTTTTGGTGATAAGGAATAATATTTTTCTATTTTTCTTAGAATATCATGTTCGCGAACCATATCATGGGCTGATTTTGCTTTTGTTCCGCTAGGCGGTCTTCTTAAAATAATACCGTCTACACCATTTGAAAGTAAATAAGTTAAATTGGATGCTCCTCCTGAAAACTGTTTTATATGCAGTATTTTTTCTTGCATAAACTTGGGAAGTTTTTGTTCTAAATATTGAACTAATTTTTTGACCGGTAATTTGTCCGCTTCTCTTGCATCTTGGGATAACTGAAAGTCTTTCCATTGATTAGTCACTAGTTTTTCTCCAAGTGTTTATTGATCACTTGTTCGATAAATTGAATATAAATTTCGCAATCAATTTTTTGTTGTTTATATTTATTATGCTTAACATACCAGTTTTGTAACAAACCTTTGATCATCATGCTCGTCATAAAAACATCAACTTTGGCATAGATACCTTGTTGTTGTCCTTTTTGAATAATCGCATCAAGAATATTTTCAGAAAGTGCTTCGTTATCCTTGGCCAACTGCTTAATAGTACGACTAAGATGCTTGGTTTCCATAAAAGCAAAGAAGAACCAAGGATAAAGGCATTCAGTAATAAATATATGACCTCTGACGAGCTTTTCTAATTGACGCTCTACACTGTCTTGTTCGTTTAATTGTTCTCCAATACAAAGAGTAAATACATGTGGCAAAAATTGATGGATCATTTCTGCAAGCTGCCCTTTACTACCGATATAAGCGTATAGGCTACCCATGCTGATGGATGTTTCCTGGCTTAGATCACGAAGGCTCATCAAAGAAAACCCTTTTTGGTTTGAGAGTTTAAATGTTGCCTTTACAATCGTTTTCAGTTTTTCAATTGCTATTTTTTCTTTTTGTACTTGAATCTTATCTTTATGTAGCTTGTAAAAAGCTTGCCAAATTTGCTGATTGCTAATTGGTACACTGGATTTAAAAAGGGAGAAATCATTTTCTCCTTGCCATTGATTCATCTAACTATTTCAACAAATTTCTTGCCACCACCATTTTGTGAACTTCATCCGGACCATCATAGATCCTCGCGGCCCGTTCATGGCGGTAAAAATAAGCTAAAATTTTATCGTCAGTCATACCTAATCCACCGAGGCTTTGCAAAGCTCGGTCGATCACTCGTTGCATCACATTCGCCACATGATATTTTATCATCGACACCTCATTCTTCGCTGATTCAAAGCCAGTATTCTCGATTTTCCATGCAGTCTGAAGAACCAAGGTTCTGGCGGATTCTATTTCTGCCGCAGATTCAGCGATCCAATGTTGAATTGCCTGCATATCAGCTAAAGTTTTGGTAGACGCTATTCTTCTGACTTTTACATAGTCAATCATTTCATTCAGTGCTCGTCGGCAGATCCCTAACCATCGCATACAGTGATGAATTCGTCCTGGACCTAGTCGCTCTTGCGCCAGCGAGAATCCGCTACCCACTTCACCAATTAAATTTGCTTCTGGTACTCGGCAGTTTTCAAAGGCTATTTCTGCATGAGAATAATAACCCGAACCTCGTTCACCCATAATAGAAATATTTCTGACAAATTTATAACCGGGGTTATCCGTTGGAACAATAATCATACTGGCTTTTCGATGTTTTGCTTCATTAGGATCGGTCACTACCATGGCTATACAAAACTGGGCACCATCAGCAGATGAAGTAAACCATTTCCGACCATTTAACACCCACTCGCCATTATCTAAAACTGCACTCGCTTCAAGTAAAGTGGGATTAGAGCCTGCGGTTTCTGGTTCGGTCATACCAAAACAGCTTCGTATATCGCCATTAGCCAGAGGCTTCATCCAGGTTTGTTTTTGCTCGTCGCTGCCGAACTTATGAAGAAGTTCAATATTACCTGCATCGGGAGCTTGACAGCCAAAGGTATAATGACCAAGAGGCGACTGTCCAAGTACTTCAGAAATCAACCCCAATTGCATCAAGCTTTTACCACAACCACCTATCTCACTCGAAATATGTGGAGCCCAAAGCCCCATGTTTTTAACTTCTTTTCTTAGAGTTTTTAGCTGTGCTTCTACTTCAAAGAAATCTGAATAAATAATATCTTTTTCAATTGGTATTAACTTTTCATCAATAAACTCTTGGGCTCTATTTAACTGGCTGTTAATCCAATCTGGCACTTGAAAATCCATGGTATATTCCTCAGTGGTTTAAACTATTTTCTGGTAATTAATTCACTTCGCCCTTTGATTACCAGAGGACTAATATTATTGAAGGTCAACAGGTTCGCCTCTAATATCTGATCTTTTGTTTTATCTTTATCTAATTGATTCACTGTTATTTCTGTCACGCTAGCATTGTTAATGGTTAAGTTCATATCCATAAATACTTGATCATCAAATCGTAAGATCGCTTGCATGGCTACGGAAATCAAACCGCCAGAAGTCACTAATGCAATTTTTTTATTTATACCATGCTGTGTTCGTATTCTGTTGAGAAAAGCAATTGAGCGCTGACGAAAACTCGACCAGGACTCAAAAGGACAGCTTTTATCTTGTTGCCAAAGGCTAATTAGCGCTCTAAAAATCAGCTCAAAATCTTTTGGTTGAGAATACCACTTCTTCTCTGAGTAAATCTTTCGATGAAACTCATCTGACTGACCTGCCAGGATCGGCAAATAATGTTTAAGAACATTATCACTATCAAACTCGTTAGCGTCTTCATCAGTAATTAAATCACTTTGATGGAGCTTAGATTTCGCCAGTATTTGCGCAGTTTCCATTTGCCTGGACATTGACCCATGAATAATCTTATCAAATTTAATCTGCTGGCTTAGAAAGTACTCACCCAAAGCAGCCGCTTGAGAACGACCAAGATCAGATAGCTGATCATAGTTTTCAGCACCAAAGCTGGCCTGCCCGTGACGGATTAGGGTGATTCTGCTCATTTTCCTCATCTGGCTATTTTCGTTTAAAAAACGCCGAAGCTTTCCTAAACTGGCGTTATAACTAAATCAACAACACGATACTCTAATCCACCCCGAAAAGTCAACAACGAACGAGCGTTCGTTTTATTTCGTACTCGAATAGTGTAGAATTAGCCAAATGATTTGAATATTCTCAGAAAAACGCAAAGAAAGAGGAAGTCTTATGTTAAAACAATTTACCAAGAGAAGAGTCCTAATTACAGGCGGTGCCAGCGGTTTAGGTAAAGCCATTGTCGAGCAATTCGCTGAATTAGGTTGGAAAATTGCGGTAGTAGATATCAACTTAGAAGGAGCAGAATCTGTCGCAGATGCCGCCAATAAACGTGGAGCAGAAGCGATCGCTCTTTACTGCGATATTGGTAAAGATCAAGATTTTATTAACATCGCTGAAACAGTTAAAGAGCGATGGGACGGTCTGGATATAATTATTAACAACGCGGGCATTGCGACCACGGGTATGATGGCTGATTGCACTCCTGAACAATGGGATCGAGCCATTAACTTAAATCTGAATAGCGTATTCAGAGGATGTCACTTTTGGCTGCCCTTAATCCCAGAAAACGGTCCTGGTCATGTGGTAAATACCGCATCTTTTGCTGGGATCGCGCAAGCGCCATCGATGATTTCGTACAATGTCAGCAAAGCAGGTGTGATCGCGCTGAGTGAAACTTTACGTGCAGAATTAGGTTACCGAAATATTGGTGTTTCGGTAATTTGTCCGGCATTTTTCAAAACCAACCTTTTAGACTCTATGTCACCTGCCGAATCAGGCGTAAAACCTCTGGTGGAAAAATGGATGAAAGAGTCTAAAATTGACGCGACAGATATTGCTAATGATGTACTAAAAGGAATCGAGAAAAATCAACTGATGGTGATCAGTCATGATTATGCAAGAAACGCTTATCGATTCAAACGATTTTTCCCTAAAACCTATATGAAACAATTGATTAAACGTGTTCCGCAAATAGTTGCTAGCAAAAAGAAACAATCATAAAGACGTTACCTGCGATACGAAATTGGAGAATAAAAATGACTTCTGAGAAGGCTGAAAATAAACAATTAATGATTTACGGCGCAAACGGCTATACTGGAGAGTTGATCGCCAAAGAAGCTGTTGAAAAAGGTTTTAAACCTATACTAGCCGGTCGAAATAAATTCGCTATAGAAAAACTAGCGAAAGAGTTAAATCTTGATTTCAGAGTTTTTTCTCTCGATTTCGAGAAGGAAATTGAAACGAATCTAGATGATATTCATCTAGTCATCCATTGTGCAGGACCGTTTTCAGCAACCGCTGAACCCATGATGCTTGCGTGTATAAAAAGTAAAACTCATTACACCGATATCACTGGTGAAATCAATGTTTTTGAGCTAGCTCAATCGTTAAACCAACAAGCGAAACAAGCAGGAATTGTTCTTTGTCCTGGGGTCGGCTTTGATGTTGTACCGACCGATTGTTTGGCAAGTATGCTTAAAGAAAAAATGCCAGACGCTACTCATCTCGCGTTAGGTTTTGATTCGGGTAGCAGCATGAGTCCCGGTACCGCAAAAACTTCAATTGAAGGTGTTGCAAGCGGCGGAAGAATACGAAGAAATGGCAAGATCACTCAAGTGCCTCTCGCTTATAAAGAGCGAAAAATTGATTTCGGTAATGGCGTAAAAAATGCTGTGACTATTCCTTGGGGCGATGTTTCAACCGCTTTTCATTCAACGGGAATTCCCAATGTGGAAGTCTATATTCCAATATCACCAAAAGGCGCAAAAAATATGCGCAAAATGAACTGGTTTCGCTGGTTGGTCAAGTTTAAATTTGTACAGAATAAAATGAAACAGCAAGCAGCAAAAACCTCCAAAGGACCTGATGAATCTCAACGCGAAACGTTAAATACTTTTTTGTGGGGTGAGGTAACTAATTCAACGGGCGATAAGATAGTAGGACGAATTCAGACTTGCAATGGTTACCAGTTGACTTATCTTGCAGCGGTAGAAATTGCCAAGTTTTTATTTGAAAATGAAGTTGATGGAGGTGCTTATACGCCATCTAAATTGATTGATAATAAATTGGTTTACCGGTTTGATGGAAGTAAGGAGTTGGTTATAGAAAATTAATTTTTATTACCAATTTTGGAGGCGTATCTAGTGCTTATCTATCCTATGATACGCTTTCAAAATCTATCTAAGGCAAATTAACTCCGAATATATCTCGCTTTAAAAGTTTTCCCCTTTAATCTTCCATTAATCAATTTTTTAAGCGCTGCATCTGCAATTTTCCGATTAACTGCCACATAAGCTTTCAAATCAAAAATCTGAATCTTACCTATTTGATCTCCTGAAATATCGCAGTTACTGGAGTTTTTATTTTTAGCGGTCAAAGCACCAAGAATATCTCCCGGTCTAAGTTTTTGCTTCTTTCCTCCATCAATTTGCAGAGTAACCATGCTTGGTTTTTTCATCTTTTTATCAAGGTAGCTATTATTTGGTAACTCTTGCATTTTTATGCTTTGCTTTAAATAGTCTTCCAGCTTTATCACTCTATGAATTTCATTTTCTGCAATTAACGTAAGTGCTATACCTTGACTCCCAGCTCGACCTGTTCGACCAATTCTATGCAAATGAATTTCAGGATCGCGGGAAACCTGATAATTTATAACCGCATCTAATTGATCAATATCTAAACCTCTCGCAGCAACATCAGTCGCGACTAAAATGGAAATGCTTTTATTGGCAAACATGACTAAAGTTCGGTCACGATCTTTTTGTTCTAAATCGCCATGTAAAGCCATACAGCTAAAACCAAAACTTGATAGCTCATCGGCAACCGTTTGGGTTTCTACTTTTGTTGTACAAAATATAACGCTGGATTCAGGTTGATATTTTAACAGTAATAATCTTAATGCCGTCATTCGTTGTTGATGATCGGTTACCTGAAAGAAAACTTGATTAATGGTATTGGTATCGTGAGTAGATTCAACCTTTACCATTTCTGGATTGCTCATAATTTTCTTGGTAATTGGTTTAGTTTGTTCGGGAAAAGTCGCACTGAATAAAAGTGTTTGCCGCTTATCAGGGCAAAGTGAAAAAATTAAATCCAGCGCCGACTGAAACCCCATTTCGAGCATTCGATCAGCTTCATCAAGAATTAAAGTGTTTAGATTATCTAAATTTAGACGCCCTCGATTAAGGTGATCTTCTATTCTCCCAGGTGTCCCCACAATAATATGTGCGCCATGTTCAAGAGAGCCGATCTGTGGTCCAAGCGGCACACCACCACAAAGTGTTAACACTTTCACGTTATGAATAGCACGAGCAAGTTTTCGTATCTCTTTGGCAACTTGATCCGCTAGTTCTCTTGTCGGACATAAAACTAGCGATTGCACGCGGAACTTTTTGACTTCTAAGTTATGCAACAAACCCAAGCCAAAAGCTGCGGTTTTTCCTGAACCAGTTTTGCCTTGCGCGATAATATCTTTACCATCAAGCATTAATGGTAAACTTTGCGCCTGAATTGGCGTCATTTCTTGATATCCAAGACTAGACAGGTTGTTAACTAATGCCTTACTTAGTAGTTTTAATGATGAAAAATCGGTTGGTTGCACGTTTTTACCTTTGGTTAGAGCGATAGTTAAATAATGATCTGTTTAATGAAGATCTAGGAAGCACTCAGGGTTTGTGCGATTATAACAGAGTCGTTGTTCAAGGCTTGGCATTTACGCTAACAAAGGAAAACATTTGAAGAGAATAGCCATATTCGTTGATGTTCAAAATATATACTACACCACTCGTGATGCCTTCAGTCGCCAGTTTAATTATCGTGAGTTTTGGAAGCGTATCGCGTCCACAGGTGAGATCGTCATTGCCAATGCTTATGCCATTGATAGAGGCGATGATCAGCAACATAAATTTCAAAAAGCGCTGCGGCACATCGGTTTTAATATAAAACTCAAGCCCTTTATTCAACGAAGTGATGGCTCAGCCAAAGGTGATTGGGATGTCGGTATTACAATTGATGTGATGCAATCTGCAGCTCAGGTCAATCAGGTGATTCTATTGTCGGGAGATGGGGACTTTGACTTGTTATTGCAGAATATTCGCCAAAAAAATAATGTCGATACGCAGGTTTACGGAGTGGCATCATTAACCGCTCGCTCCTTGATTGAATCTGCAGATGAGTTTCATGCTATTGAGCCTGATTTATTGTTATAGAACAGTGATTCTTCACAAATTTCAAACCAATCACCACAATAATTGATCTATCTAAGATCTCTACTACACTCATATACAACCAGCGTAACTAAACGAAACAGAGGGAATGTATATGAGTGACTCATTATTTGATCGAATAGGTGGAGAGGGCGCAGTAAATGCGGCAGTTGATATTTTTTATCGCAAAGTTTTAGCTGATGACTCTATAGCACATTTTTTTGAAGATACTGATATGGATGAGCAAATTGCCAAGCAAAAAAGCTTTCTGACGATGGCTTTTGGGGGGCCGAATGAGTATACGGGAGCCGATATGCGAAAAGCGCACGCTCCTTTGGTTGAAAAAGGGCTTAACGAAGCTCACTTTGGAGCTGTAGCGGGTCATTTGCAGGCTACTTTGGAAGAGCTAGGTGTTGCGGAAGACTTGATTGGTGAAGTCATGGCAATTGCTGGCAGTACACATGATGACGTGCTTGGACTCTGATTTAGGTAGTCAATCCAGTTTAGGTCATTCCCATTGGTTAACAACCGATGATTTTTGATAACAAAACCTACCAGCCTCATGAAAATGAAAGCGTTTTAGAATGCTTATTACGTCATGAGGTTAAAATTGATTATTCCTGTAAATCGGGAACTTGTCAGTCCTGTTTGCTCAAATCTGTCCAAGGCAATATCGGTGCGCACGCCCAAAAAGGATTAAAGCCTACCGCGATTGAGCAAGGGTTCTTTTTCGCTTGCCAACAACAAGCATCAACTATTCAGCAAGCCAATTTTATCGATGATGATTTACTTTTTAGTCACGCGAGATTAATTGAAAAACATTATTTTTGCGACGACATTTGCCGATTAAGATTAGAGCCTGTCAGCTCCCTCTATTACCATGCAGGGCAATTCATTAACCTTAAAAACCCGCAAGGTCTTGTCAGAAGTTACTCTATCGCCAGCATTCCATCGGCAGACGAATTTATAGAGTTACATGTTCACAAAAAGCATAATGGCGAGATGACCGACTGGATCTTTAATCAATTTAGTATCGGTGATGTGGTTGATTTTCAAGGTCCGATTGGTGAGTGTTTTTATACATCGGCTGACCCAAACTGTCAGATCACTCTTATTGGCACGGGCACAGGAGCTGCGCCACTAATAGGCATTTTAAAAGACGCATTAAAGTCGAAGCATATAGGAACAATTAGTTTTTATCATGGCGCGAGGATTATCGAAGGACTTTACTTGCATAGTGAATTATTAGAGTTAGAAAAAAGTTACAACAATTTCGACTATCACCCATGCATTTCCTCTGAAAACGGCCCGGAAAACGACCCCAAAATCACAAAAGGCTATTGCAATGAAATCGCCCTAAAAGAAATGGAAATATCTAACGACAGTTTGCTCTTTTTATGTGGAAATCCTGATATGGTCAACCAAACCCGCAAAAAAGCGTTTTTGGCAGGGGTTGCTTCTAAAAATATCTACGTTGATCCGTTTGAGTATAAAGATTTACGTAAAAAACCTCGGTAAAAGTTAGATTCTTTTCTTTCCGGTTCCCACTTTTGCAAAGGGGGCATTAGCTAAGCACTTTTCTAAAAATATTAGTCAATTTTTTTGGAGTAACTTTTGATACACGTACTGATTTACAAGCGTTAAATTTAGCAAAGCGAGAAACAGTTTTAGAAAAAAGTGGAACAAATGGATCTAAATCTAAATCTTTAGATTCAATATATAAATCTATCAGTTCAAACTCACTTGTTTTTCGATGCGCCTTGCAGTCTACTCTGCCAATTAATTTGTCTTTATATAAGATCGGTAAGCAGAAATAACCAAACTGACGTTTTGCTTTCGGTGTGTAGCACTCTAATTTGTAATCAAATTCAAATAATTGTTGAGCTCTATCTCGATGAATAATCGCGTTATCGAATGGGGATAAAAGTCTAGTATTAGCGGAAGGTTTAGCAATTTTTTTATCGAGAGCTTTTTGTGTTATATATAATGTTGGCATTTCAGCTGTAGAGCATTTTACCAGAGTTCCTTGTTCAATTTTTTGCTTCAGAATGGTCGTGAGAGCTTCCCGCAAAGGTTTACCCGCTCGTAAATGTGTTAACTGTTTTAATAAGGTAAATCCATTTGCTCTCACGGAAGTATCAATTAGATATTCAGCAAACTCAGGTAAACTTGGTTCGCTAGTATTAATATCTTCAGGTAGAACTCTTTCTCTCAGATCGTAGATTTTTTGCATACCATCCCGCCCGCTAACCATCAAATCGCCTTGCATAAAAAGCTTTTCTAGAGCGCGTTTGGTCGGTTTCCAATTCCACCATTTTGCATTACTTTTTTTGGGCGATTCAAAGTCTCTGGCTCTCAGTGGACCATCAATACGGATTCGGTCAATAACATGATTAATATATTTCTGTTCCACTTTGCCGTGATAATGTGATTCGCCATTTTTAATCGCTGACATTTGTGGCAATACAAATCGATAGTCTCTCATTGGCAAATAGGAAGCCGCATGAGACCAATACTCAAAAGCGCTTCGATCTTTAACTAACTGATTTAGATGATCAGGTTGGTAATCTGGAATTCGCGTCCAAAGCGTATGATGATGGGCACGTTCAATAACAGATAATGTATCTATCTGAATGTATCCCAGGTGATCTAATGCGTTTTTAGTTGCTTCAATGCCTTTTCCAAACGGGCGGGAGGTGGTTAGACCTTGATGGTTGAGGGTGATTCGGCGTAGTTTTTGGTTCATGAAATAAAAGCTTGTTCCATTGTTAGTAACTTGTATTGAGTGCCTATATTAACCGTCAATTTATGCAATCCGATGGATATCGTTGTTAGACCAATAATTTTTCTGCCGCACGCCGGATAAACTCCTTTTTTGAGTTTAAATATTTTTCAATTATTTTTCTGTATGGCTCTACACCTATTGTCTTGAACAATCTGATATATTCTCTGAATTCTTTATGTAGATTTTGTTGTTCTAGTTGTGTCATGAATGATAATGCTAAACGTTCTTTTTGATCTTTGGATAAAGTGACATGTCGTAAACTCCTAGCCATTCGCTCACGAATATATCCTGTAGTAGATTCCATAATGTTGTCTTTAATATATTCTACTGACAACTCTATACACGCACGGTCTTCAAGTTGAATCCCATCTGCAACAGCATCCATGATGCTATAGATCCATGTTGCACCCATTTGATTTGTATAAGTTCTTGGCTCTAAAGTGAATCCATCTGTTCCACCTAAAAGTTTTTTAAGTTCATTATACCTATCTTGAACTTTCGTGATAGACCACTTTCCTTCACTGTTATAATTATATTCGATTTTGGCTTAATCCTCGTGCTGACCGATTAAAAATTAAGGTTAAACAACTATCTAAACCACTTCCTAGGATTAACTGGTTTCCCTTGATGCCGAAGTTCAAAATAAAGCCCTGCCTGTTTTTGTCCGCCACTTTGTCCAAGCGTTGCAATTGCTTCATTGGCTTCGACCCAATCACCAACATCTTTATAAAGTGCTTGATTGTAGCCATATAAACTCATATAACCTTTGCCATGGTCGACAATTAACAATAAGCCAAAACCTCGTAACCAATCTGAATAAACTACCCGCCCATGATGGATCGAATTTATTTCTTTACCTTCTTCTCCAGAAATTAAAACACCACTACTTCGCTGTCCCTGACTAAGTGAACCGTATTTTCGAATTTGTTTTCCCTTGGTTGGCCACTTTAGTTTTCCTTTTAGTTTTTTAAGACCTTCTAGCGGTTGAGTGAAGTCAATTTCATCCACTGTTTCAATCACCGAATCGATCAACTGCTGTAGCTCTTGTGCATTAATTTCGAGTTCGGTTAACTCATCACTTTTAGATGCAATCTCCTTGACCAGCGCTTCTACTATTTTCTTTCGTTTATTTTTTAGCTTTGTAAGCTGTTTAGTTTCGCTTTCCTTAGATTGTTTAAGTATATTTAATTGACGAATTTCTTTTTGAATAGCGAGGTCAATATTCTTGAGTTCGCTTAATGTTTCCTGCAATTCGTTGACTTGCTTACTTCTTGCTTTATTCATATAGTCATAATAGACAAGCATCCGTCCTAATTTCTCAGGATTTTGTTGGTTGAGAAGTAACTTCAAATACTCTTGTTTACCATTTATATATGCTGAACGAAGTTGCTCGGCGAGCGCTTTTTTTTGTTCTGTCTTATCAAATTCGAGATACTTTTGTTTTTTTCTAAGCTTTGTTAGAGCACTCTCTTTTTGTTTTAATTGCCTGATGGTTGAACGTAATATTTTTGATGCAGTGGCTATTTTTTTTTCTGAGCTGCGGAGTTTCTTGGTCGCGGAAGATTGCTGTTTTCTTTTTTTTGAAAGAATTGATTGCAGCGTTTTTATCTTTCCTTTCAATTGCTTCAGTTCTTGCTCTGCTTTTACATTTTCTTGCGCGGTCGAAGACTCTGATTCAGAGAACGCCAACATTGAAAATAAAGCTAAGCTAAGAAGAAGAAAATACTTACTCAAATCAAATTATTATTGCGAGGTATTCGCAGTAATCTCCATTAGTGGTTTGCCGGTCATTTCTTTCGGAATAGGTAAACCTGCAATTGATAATAAACTTGGCGCGACATCGGAAAGTACACCTTTGTCGGTAGTCGGTTTTGCCTCTCTTCCCACATAGATAAAAGGAACTAAGAAATTTGTATGGGCTGTATGTGGTTGACCGGTTTTGTGGTCACTCATTTTTTCCGCATTCCCATGATCAGCTGTAATCATCGCTTCGCCGTCATTTTCTTTTAGCGACTTAATAATTTTTGCTAGGCAAATATCTAATGCTTCAATCGCTGTTTTTGTCGCATCAAAATTTCCCGTATGCCCAACCATATCTGGATTAGCAAAATTGCAAATGATAAAGTCATATTGATGACTTTCAATCGCAGCGACAAATTTATCAGTCAGAAGAGGCGCGTTCATTTCTGGCTGTAGATCGTAAGTAGCCACTTGGGGAGAGGGGATCAATTCTCGATCTTCGCCAACAAATGGTTTTTCAACGCCACCACTAAAGAAAAAAGTCACGTGAGCATATTTTTCAGTTTCTGCAATTCTCAGTTGAGTTTTACCTAAATCTTGCAAATGCTCGCCTAGAACTTTTGGCAGATGGGTGGGGTTATAGGCGCAAGGTGTTTTTATATCATCAGCATACTGAGTGAGCATCACGAAATCTGCTAAATCGATTTTCTCGCGCTTAAAACCTGAAAAGTTTACGTCAACAAAAGCTCTGGTTAACTCTCGTGCTCTATCCGCTCGATAGTTCATAAAAATGACGGCATCGCCAGGTTGAATTTTGATCCTCTCCCCAATAATAGTAGGTTTGACAAATTCGTCCTTTTCACCCCTTTCATAAGCCATCCTTAAACCATCACTAGCATTTGAGGCGAAATAACTGACTACTTCTGGATCGGTCATCATATCATACGCAGCTTTGACTCTATCCCAACGGTTATCTCTATCCATCGCATAGTATCGTCCTGTTATGCTTGCGATACTTCCAGCTCCTAAGGTTTCAATTTCATCGATATATTTTTGCGCGCTTTTAGGTGGGGTATCTCGTCCATCTAGAAAAGCATGTAGATATATATTTTTGCTTCCTTTTTGTTTGGCGAGCTGCATTGCTGCTTTGATGTGATCGATATGACTATGTACGCCACCGTCAGATAATAGCCCCATAATATGTACCGATTTATCATTTGCGACTGCTTTTTCTATCGCATCACAAATAACAGGATTCTGCTGAAATTCTCTATCTTCTATTGCTTTGCTGATGCGACTGAAATCTTGATAAACGACTCGCCCAGATCCCAAATTAAGATGCCCGACTTCGGAATTTCCCATCTGTTGATCAGGTAAACCAACATCAGTACCTGATCCTGAAATTAATGTGTGAGGATAATTTTCCCACAGGTCATCCCATGTAGGAGTATTCGCCGCCATGATGGCATTTGACTCAGCGGTTTCGCTATAGCCCCAGCCGTCCAAAATAATTAACGCGATGGTTTTCTTTTTCATGGTATTAATTTGAGGTTTGATCTTAACAACAAGTGGATTATTATATATTTTTTACTTGTTAGGGTATATAGCCTTACTAGACTGGATATTTGGCAGGAGATGCTTTGATATCTCAGTCATTTTCGAGCATTTTATGATAACAACGGTGATTTTTGATCTTTTTGGTACATTACTGAGATTAAGCTCAGATTCGAAGCCTTACTTGGCGCTTGCGCGTCACAGTACGAAAATAGAAACTCGATCTGCTCTGCAGCTATCCTTAGTCAATGACTGCTCTAGTTTAGCGGATTACGCTAATCTAATTGGTCTCTCAGTGCCCCACAACATAGATGGTTTAGAAGCTGATTTAGCAGAGAATATTAAAAGCGCCAGACTTTTTGATGATACATTATCTGTACTAAAGACTCTTAAAGACAAAAATATTAAAACTGTACTAATTTCCAATCTAGCAACTCCTTATAAGCAAGTCGTAACCGATAATCAGTTAGACAATTATTTTGATTCGCTAATTTATTCCTGTGATTGCGGTTTAGCAAAACCTGATCCTTTGATTTATCAGCTTGCACTAGACTCTCTGAATTCAAAAGCTAAGGAAACAATTATGATTGGCGACAGTTATAAATCAGATTTTGAAGGTCCCGCAAAAATTGGTATCAAAAGTTTCTTGTTGGCTCGAGAAAAAGGTAAAGATCACGAACTAAACTCAGTCTCTTCATTATCAAGTATTCTTACGGAAGTTTAATTCAAGTCGTCTCCTAAGTATCTTACTCTAGCCATTTTGTCGATGCGAAAATGACTAGATTAAAGTTTTCGACAAAACACTTAGAATAATCTATTTATTTTTATCCGAATTAATCCACTCCAATACAGGGTCTAACCATTCTTTTCTTGGTGTAAAAAACGCGCCATGCTGTTTACCTGTACTGATTGCTATTTCTTGAAAAGATTTAACCTTTTCACTTCGCTCAATTAGTTTTTTACAAGTACTAAAACTATCGGATGTCTCGTAAATAGATAATACATTACCAGCCAATTTTACTTCGGGTCGATTTTTAATCCAACCGCCGCAGCTTGCCATCATAATGGTATTTAATTTTTCCATCGATAAATTGCTTGATGCAAAAGCAGTAATCGCCCCACCTCTGGAAAATCCTAGTAAAGTAATTTGGCTAGCATCCACACCGCCTTTTATCAGAGCTCTAACATCGTTAGCCAATTTAATTGCAAATTTTTGCGGATTAGTTTTTGCCGGACGATGGTAAGCAATCAAATTAAAATTAGACATGGTAAGTGCTTTTTTTATATCTGGAAATTGATAAGTACCAAATTTTGGATGTTCTGGTGTGGGATTTGTTCCTTCTACGATATATCCATGAGAATAAAAAACATATTTAGCTTTTGGATCTATTTTTTCTGGAAATTCTGTAAAAAGCTGACCTGCAAACGAAGGCAAGCTGGTAAAAGAAAAAATAATAACTAAGATTGGTAAAATAGCGCGATTAACTAACATATAATATCTCGAATAATAACTAATTTCTTTTAAAAAGGTCTTTAATCGGGTTAACTAAATACAACCCAAGACCTACCCATATAAAGATGAAACTTAGTAACTGTTTGTAGCTTAGAGCTTCATCGTAAACCTGTGTTGCTAAAACGAACGTAATAGATGGTGCTAAAAATTGCATAAACCCCATACCACTCAAAGGAATTTTCTTTGCTGAAGTTGCGAATAAAATTAAAGGCACAGCAGTAATGATCCCTCCAGCCATCAACAATAGATCGCTCGAAATATTTAGATTCAAAAAGACTGCTTGATTTTCAGATAAAGTCCACAAAATATATCCTATCGCAAAAGGCAAAGCTAGAGTTGTTTCTACCAAAAAGCCATTAAGCGAATCGACCTGTAATTTTTTTTTGATAAATCCATAAATCGCAAAACTTGTGGCTAAACTAAGTGCTACCCATGGGATCTCACCATAATTAAAAATTTGATTTGCTACACCTAACACAACGAAACAAACTGCAGCCCACTGAAACTTGTTTAATTTTTCACCCAGTATAATAACTCCCATAATAATCGACATAACGGGGTTAATAAAGTAACCGAGGCTGGTTTCTAAAATATGCTCATTAGTCACAGCCCAGGTAAAAATATACCAATTAACGGAAATCAGCGTAGTACTTACTAGTAAGCTAACAATTGAATTCTTGTCTTTTAATATAGTTAAGACAGCAATACGCTTTTTTAATAATGCCATCAATATCAGTGTAACAGGAATACTCCATGCGACTCGATGAGCGAGAATTTCAAGTGCATCGACATGGGTAATCGCTTTAAAATAAATAGGAGCGAATCCCCACCACACGAATGCGGCAAGACCTATTAGCCAGCCATAAAGTTCTGATTTATTTGTCATCATTTTTTAACGATTAAAAAGTATATTTTATAGCTGAAATATAGAGGAAAAATCAATGCTGATTAGATTTTTCACTGCTTATCCCATCATATAAGTGCCAGTGCCCAGGGCGATTAATGTGTCTTCTTCATTATGCAGTTCCATTCTGACAACAGCAACTTTACTACCACTTCTTAGTAGTCTTGCCTTTGCGTAAAAGGATTCGCCCTTGCCTGGTCTTACATAATCAACTCTTAAATCAATTGTACCTATTCTGGCTAATCTAGCTGCGAGTTCATCTTCATCGGCATTAGGAAATTTGGACATCATCCCAACTGCTGCCATCGCTCCACCAACCACATCGAGCGCGGTTGCTGTTACCCCTCCGTGTAAGATCTGGCGCACAAAATTACCGATTAATTCTGGCTTGTTTTTGAATGTAATTTTACATCCATCTATCGACATATTTTCAAACTGTAGACCTATAACACTGTGGAAAGGCACACTATGGCTGAAAACTTCTGCAAGTCGAGTTAACATCATCTGCCGCTTATCGTCTTCGGTCATATCAGGCTCGCCTCAGGTTGAGATAGAAAGAATAATTTTGAATAGTGGTTAAAATTACTAACTGTGCGCTATTCTAACCAATTATTTTGCATTGCACCACTAGATTGTAGATTGAATTTATTTATATATCAAACAGTTATAGTCTTTCGCATTAGATTATTTTTCTGGCAGGCATCTTGCTGATTTATTTAAATTTAGGCTAGCAATAAAATCTATCAGGAGATTTTATGTCATTAAAAAGAATGCGGAAAATTTGCATGATTTCCCTTCCATTGATATTGGTAATTGCTTCTCTCTTATATTTTTTTGGAAACTTTAGTTACCAGCAGGGCATCTTTTCTATTGCTTCCTTTTATACTGTCACGCTGACCGCCAATATAGGATATTTCACTAACTATTTTGCGATAAAAATGCTTTTTAAGCCCTACCATAAGACAGTTTTCGGACGACAAGGTTTGATTCCAAAAAATCAAACTAAACTGGCAGATAGTTTATCCCACACTCTAATTGAAAACTTCCTATCTCAAGAGCAATGGCGAGAATATTTGCTCCATTCCAACCTCGTTAATAAAGTGCTTTTTGATGCAAAGTCCGGGTCATTAAACTGGTTACAAAAACCTCAAAATATTCAGATGATTAGTCAACTAATTACTGAATATCTAACAGAGCATCAAGATATTATTAATCAGTATCTTGGCGAACTTCAAACCCGGTTAACCTGTCAAGTTAGCGATAAAATTGATCCTCAATTACTGCTAACTAAGGGATTTCAATGGCTAGAAAGAGAGTTCGAGAAGAATCCTCAGAAAATGCAAAACATGATCGAACCGATTATTAAAACTGTCGCTGAGAATATACCTGAAATAGCAGAGTCTTTGGTAAACGCCTTAGATACACACATAGAAAAACAAGATACCATTAAAAAAAATATTGCAAAAGTCGCTAAATGGTCAACAGATTTCTCTGTAGATGATATTAAGAACTATTTATTTACCATGGTAGCAAGTTTTGAGTTTAGGCATACACTCTTTCAGGGACTAAAAAAGCTTATTCGAGAATATAAGAATAAACCTGTATTGCTTCACGATTTAATCAACAATGAGGAAAGCAATAATAAACAAATATTTATTTCGCAATTACTTGAAAAGCTCATTAGCTCGACGCTTTCGCCCATTAACTATGTAGACTTATTTAACCAGCAATTACTCCAATCTAATTTCAGCGAAGTGGTTTTATCTGTACACAAAAAACTATTCACCAAAATAGAAACTGAACTTAATGATGGACCATTGCATAGCTGGGTTATTGATGAGTTAATTTCGATGATTGAGAAACTAAATTTACGTGAAGTAATAAAAGACAAAGCGGCAAAATTCTCGCCAAAGCAAATGGAAAGTATTTTTCAAAACATGCTCAGTGAGCACTTAGTATTTATTGAGTTACTTGGTGCTGTGCTAGGCGGATTATCCGGTTTGGCGCTAGTTGATATCGGTATTTTTACGATTTTAGCCGGATTATTTGGTTGTTATTTTATTGCCGATAAATTTTTTACTCGTCGAAATCAGCAACTTACCAATCGTTCAACACCCACAAGTACAAACTAACGATACTGGAATAAAATATTTCTATCAGAAACTTAAGCTTTAATCTGGTTATGATAGTATATCGGTCTAAATCATATCAAAATATTAAGTTTATGGAATTATTTTCAAACATTTATCAACGCGCCGCAGAAAGAAAAGGCGGAAAGAAGGCGCTAGAATTGTTATTGCCAAACAAGATTACAAAAGAGCAGCTTATCGCAATGCCTGATAAGGATTTTCTCGCCGCTATGACAAAGAAAATTTTTCAATCGGAATTTATTTGGCGAGTCGTTGAAAATAAGTGGAATGGTTTTGAAGAGGTTTTCTGGGAATTTGAACCACTCAAACTGGAGCTTGCCAGTGATGAACAAATTGAACGCATGGCACAAGATAAACGGATCATTCGTAACTATGTTAAAGTAAAGGCTGTTCGGGAAAATGCCTATTTTGTTAAATCGCTTTCAGATAAATATCAAGGGTTCGGGCAATTTATCGCTGGCTGGCCAACCGATGAAATTACTCTTCTATGGCTTTATCTAAAAAAGCATGGTTGTCGGCTAGGAGGAAACACAGGTCCTTATTTTTTACGAGCGGTAGGTAAGGATACTTTCTTACTAACCAGAGATATTGTTAATTATTTAATAGGACAAGGACTAGTTGATAGGCAGCCAAATTCTCAACGAGATTTAAAATTGGTTCAAGCGACATTTAATGATTGGCAGCAACAAAGTGGTCGAACAATGGCTGAAATTAGCCGGATCGTGGCGTGTTCAGTTGGAGAAAATCAAATTTAAGTTTGAAAAATTTTATATACAGTTCTTTTTATTTAGGAAAATAAGCTTTACTAATCATTTAGCAAATCATATTTCGACCACCATCTTTGGCTTTGTAAAGTGCCTTGTCTGCATTGTTAACTACTTCATTGATGGTTAATCCACTTTTAAATTCTGCAATACCAAAACTGGCGGTTTTCTTTCCAACCTGAGTGAATACAAATTGGTTAATACTTTCTTTCATTTTTTCTGCGATTTTTAGCATACCTTGCCTATCAGTGTCGGGGCAAATCACAAGAAATTCTTCACCGCCCCATCGACCTAAGAAGTCCGATTTTCTAATACATTTTCTTAATACCGTTACTATCTCTGTCAGTACGCTATCTCCAACATTATGACCAAACTGGTCATTTATTTGTTTGAAATGGTCTATATCGATCAGTAGTATTGCGCAACTAGCACCAAGAATTTCGCATTTTTGTTTTTGTTTTTCAAGCAGTTCGTCGAGAACAGTACGATTAAAACACTGCGTTAATTTGTCGTATTGAGCACTATTCACAAGATAATTAATTTCATCGCTAATAAACTTCTTAACTAGAAAGTACATCCCGATCATAATAAAAATAATAAAAGCTAAAATCGCTAACCAAACCCATATGATTATGCTAACTGCTTGGTTTCTTAATTCGGTGATCATAGTAAAAAAACGCGTATGAAGATCGTCTGAGATAGATTCTACCCTGCGAACATGTTCTAGCATTGAAGCTCTCAATCCTTCTGATTCGTTTAAGCCAATCTTCTTGTATACTTCTATCAAGCGTAAAAAGTCACCAGAGTAGTCTTTCATGTGTTTTAGAATTTGTTTTTTCTGTAAATCATCCAAACTGCTTTCAGCTAGATTCTTCTCAAATACTGTGTAGTTTTGCTTAAACCTATCGACATATTTTAACTGCTCTCGTAACATGAAATCTTTTTCATTTCGTCGCAGCATCAGCATGTCCTCTATAGTGCTGGTACCTTCTAAATTTGAGATATCTTCTACTTTGTGAACAGAAGCTCGCATCCTGCCTCTCAAACCAACACTTTCATTTAACCCGATGTCGACTTTTAAATCTTTGATTGTTGTGAGTAATTCGCTGTAGTTTTTTAAATCACCTAATAAGCGATTTAATTCGTCCGAGAAAGCTAAAATCTCATGATGTTTACTAATCTTTAGTCGTTTAATTTGCACAGTGAGGTTATGTAAGTTTTTTTCAAAATCGTCATAATATTCAATTTTGTTGAAGGCAAGAAGATCTTTCTCATCACGACGAAGCTGAGACAAATAATAGCGAACATCACCTACCAAAATCGCCTTTTCATCCAATGATTTAACGCTTGAATAGAGCCTGAGGGTAGAAGTTATAAGGATCAATAAACTCACTACAACCAACACAATTGCATAAGCAAGATAGGAAACTCTTGACCTAATGTTTGTTGAAAGAGCCATATTGTTAAGCTTTTTAAAACCTCTGTGCCAGCTTACATTGAGTTTTTGACATCAATATTTCTGTATTGATGTTTTTATTTAACTATTGTTTAAAAATATAGCATAGGATTTTGGGTGGTGGGAGGGTACTTTCGTACCTAAGCTCAATATATATTGCGCGCTGAGCGAAATCGTAGATTTCGACTTCGCTCAATTGACAAGTGACTTTGTTCAATCTTCTTCAACACTTAGTATCAAACACTAATCTTCGCCGCTTTATGTTTCACTAATTTACCTGCTCTATATTCACTCATCGCTTGAAAAATTTCTTGCTCAGTGTTCATCACGAATGGACCTTGCTGAACAATGGGCTCACCGATCGGTTTTCCTGCGACAAATATAAAACTTGCACCCTTTTTACCCGCAACAACGGAAATAGTCTCTCCTTCAGCTAAAACCGCAAGTTGGTGTTGTTCAATCTCTGTATCGCCAACTTTTGCATCACCTTCAATTAGAAAAATAAAACAAGTCATCCCAGAGGTTATCTCGTGCTCAAAACAAGCATAGCTGCCTATGGTTACGTCGAAATATTGAACGTTAGTGACAGGGTCACTGATCGGGCCGATTTTATCTTGATATTCCCCTAGTAAAACTTTAACTCGCAGCTTTTCTAGTTCAATAATAGGAAAAATTTCTGGCGAATATTCTTGATAATTCGGTTCACTCATTTTTTCATTCGCTGGTAGATTGATCCATAGCTGAAATCCTCGCATTGATCCTTCTGTTTGAATGGGAATTTCCGAATGGATCACCCCGCTGGCAGCTTTCATCCATTGCGCACAACCAGCCGATAAGTTACCTTTATTTCCCATACTGTCCTGGTGCGACATATTGCCCTCAAGTATGTAGCTAAAAGTGTTAAAGCCGCGATGTGGGTGGCTTGGGAAACCGGCAATATACTCTTTTGGATCGTCACTACCAAAATAATCTAACATAAGGAAAGGGTCAAGATTTCTTAGTTCAGGCTTACCAATACTACGGTGAACTTTAACCCCTGCACCTTCCATTACTTCAATACTTTCTACAATTCGCCTAACCTTTCTTAATGCCATTATTGATCTCCTTTTTAAGCCGCTTGCATAACAAGGTTGGTAATTCTCTTTCTAATATCTGTGGTAGCTTGTTCATTATCTTGATCAAATCGTTCTGCGGAGATAAACGAGACATCATCAATTCCTATAAAACCCATTACATGACGCAAGTAGCCACTGGCAAAATCTATATCGCTTCCTAATGCAGTACCACCCGAAGCCATCACAATATATGCTTTTTTGTTGTTTAATTTTCCCACTGATCCATTAGAAGTGTAGTTAAAAGTCAATCCAACACGCGCAATCATATCGACCCACGCTTTTAAACTGGCGGGAATGGCAAAGTTATAAATCGGTGATGCAATAATGATCAGATCAGCTTGATGTAATTCTTGTACTAATGAATCTGACAATGCCAAGGTCGCTCTATGGTCGTCTGTTCGATTTTCTGCAGGAGTAAAATTTGCGTTGATCCACTGCTCATCGACAAAGGGTAATCCTGTTGAAACATCTCGATGTTTTATATTGACTTGTTCATACTGGTTTTCTAAGTTGGTTATCATTTCGCCCGCAAAGCGACGGGTAACCGAGCCTGAATTGCGTGCGCTTGCATTAACCACTAAAACATTTAATTCTTTCGTATTCATCGTTTTTTCCTCTAAGTTTTGTTTATAAATAACTTGATTACCAGTATAATTGTTCTGTTTTTTTGGATAAATACGATTTATTGCAAATGATTGTTCTAAAAATTGGAACACGATGATTAAAACAGAAGAAATCCAAGCCTTTGTCCATATAGTCGATGCATCGACTATAACTGCGGCGGCAGAACGTTTGTCATTAGCCAAATCTGCTATTAGTCGCCGACTATCGGAACTAGAAGAGCAACTCGGAGTAGAACTATTTCATCGTACTACTCGAAAGTTAGTTTTAACTGATAGCGGTCAAGGGTTTTATGAACGATGTGTACAAATCCTCAGCGATCTACAAGAAGCTGAACATTCGGTTAGCCATGCTCACCATGAATTAAGTGGCCAATTACGAGTAGCAGCTCCCCTCAGTTTCGGCGCAATGCACTTAGGACCAGCGATCATCGAGTTTCAAAAGCAACATCCAAAGTTAAATTTTGATATTGATTTTAATGACCGAAAAATTGATTTGATCCAAGAAGGTTTTGATGTCGGGATTAGAATTGCTGATTTAAAAGATTCAAGTTTGATCGCTCGCAAACTTGCCAGCGCATCCTTTGTGATTTGTGCGAGTCCCAGTTATTTAGAAAAGCACGGCGAACCGAAACTTCCGCAAGATTTAAAGTCTCACCGATGCTTTACCTATAGCAATAAAGATCAGCCAAATCGATGGGTATTTACTGATAAACAAGGACTCACACAATCGATTACCGTTCCTGGAGTCATGCAAGCCAACAATGGCGCATTTTTAAATACTGCGGCTATTTCAGGATTAGGGATTGTTTATCAACCAACTTTTATTGCCTATGAATCAATTACTAGAGGTGAATTGGTTCCAATACTAAAAGATTACTCAATGACCAAAATAGGTGCTTATGCGATTTATCCACCCACTCGGCATTTATCGCAACGCGTAAGAAAGTTCATCGACTTTTTAGTGGAAAGGTTTGCTGGGATACCTTATTGGGAAGAGTGTTTGGATCATGTATAAAAATAATTTTTTCTAAAAAAATTAACTCGAGACTGCATATTATGACTAAGGAACTAACCAATCAAAAAATACAGACACGCAGGAGTTTTATAAAAGGCGTAGGCGGTTTAAGTGCAGCGCTAACAGCAACGGCTTTTTCGACCGAACTTCTCGCCAGAAACCCTCAACAGAATAACAACTTCAACTCAAAATGCCAATTTTCAAAACTGGCAACCAAATTTATTTATCTTAATAGCGGTACAGAAGGTTCGATGCCTGATTGTGTTATCAATGAATTGGCGAATAAACAAAACCAATGGGCAGAAGACCCAACAACATCTTATGAATTAGATAAAAGTCTAGGCAAACACCAGCATCTAAACAGAGAAAAGGTCGCGGAGTTTTTTTCAGTAACCAAAAATAATATTACTTTGACTGATAATACTACCATGGGATTAAGTATGGCGATTATGGGTTTGAATTTTTCATCAACCGATAAAGTAATTGTGACCAACCATGAACACAATGCGATTGTTTCTCCGTTAGCAATTTTACAAACCAGGCTAGGTTTAACAGTTAAAACAAGAAACTTTCCTTCAACAACAAAACTGAGCAAAATGGGTGAGGCAGATCTTTTTGAGTTTCTGTTTCCAGATACTGACGAATTAAGAGGAGCGAAAGCATTATGCGTTTCTCATGTTTACCCGACTACCGGTGCAAGACTTTCACTTAAAACCCTACGAAAAAAAGCTGATGAATTAAGTATTCAATATCTTATTGTTGATGGAGCGCAAGCATTTGGTATGTTAGATCTTGGTCAAGGGACAGAGAAAATCACTCATACAGATTTTTATGCCTGTCCAGGTCATAAGTGGTTAAATGGCCCACCGAGTACTGGAATACTTTATATTAAAAATTCTAAAATTAGCCCGCCTGAGTTTTATCCGACATTGTCACAAAGAATGAGCAAGTATATCCTTGAAGGAAAAATAATCGAGACAGATTTTTCTATGGCAGAGGCTTTACAAGTTAGGGGGTGTAGCAACACGCCTGGTTTTTCTGCAATGCTCAGCGCAATCAGCTTTGTTAAAGAGTTAGGCGGGACTAATGCAATAGAAAAGCGTATTCTGTTATTATCAAATATTGTCAAAGATTTTATCACATCCCGTTCGCCAAAATCTTTGGTCTCTCCATTTAAAGCAGAAACTTTACTTTCCGGGCTAACCGTATTTTTCCCTTTTAGTTGGGAGAATCCAGATAAATTATTTTATGATAAAAAAACCGCAGATCGGATTGTAAGAAAACTAATGGAAAATAATATTCAAATCCGTTCGATAGGTTTTGAAGATGTTAGTGACCAAACTAAAAAACGTTACGCGTTAAGAATATCTACTGGAATCTTTAATTCCTCTGAACAGCTCAATATTTTCAGAGAGCGCCTGAAAGAAGTTCTGATGAGTATTTAATTTAATCCATTATTTGAATCAAGAGTAATCGATACTTAATGAAAGAAGATCTTCAACAACCTCATAGTTATGAGAGTAGTACCTTTCGTCTTGGTCTTTTTTACGGAGTCCTTGCAGTTTTCATTTGGGGTGGCTATTTAGCCGTATCACGTTATGGTTTAACCACTTCAACTCTGGAAGCCGTTGATATCGCCTTTATTCGCGCGACTGTATCTGGAATCATCGTACTAGTTTTGGTTTTAATAAAACATAAAACTCTTGTTCCAGAATTAAAGAAAACAGGAATATTAAGAATGTCCGTTCTGGCATTTTGTGTCGGTCCACCTTTTGTTTTAATCAGTGTTTCTGGTTACCAATACGCACCTCTAGTAAATGGCGGAGTATTGATGCCTGTTGGTTTTGTATTAGCAGGTTTGGCTCTTGCTGCAAATTTTTTAGGTGACAAATTTAAACCAAAAAAAATGATGGGGGTACTGGTGCTGATTATAGGGCTAGGGCTATTAGCCGGTTCAGACATTTTCTCTGGAAATAGCGCCGCCTTATTTGGTGACTTCTTATTTTTTCTATCGGGTATATTGTGGGCTAGCTTCGCAGTCAGTCACAAATTTTGGCAAATAAAACCTTTGGTGGCCACGGTGAGTGTTGGAATTATGTCTCTATTTATTTACAGCCCTGTCTACTTATTTTTTTTCGGATTTGATCGTCTAGTCCTTGTTCCAACAAACCAACTAATCATTCAAGGAATCGTCCAAGGATTATTAGCGGGTGTGATTGCCATGGTCTTGTTTAGCTTAGCAGTTAAAAATATTGGAGCGGCAAGGGCATCACTTTTTCCCGCGCTGTTACCTATTACAACGCTGGTTATCGGAATTCCATTAACAGGTGAATTGCTTACACTCTATCAAACTATCGGCACATTAGTTGTTCTATCTGGAATGATTTTTATGCTTATGCCGAAATCATCTGTTTGATTGACTCTATTAATTTAATTATTTAGGAAAACCCTATGATTGAAATACTTGTCGGCTTAAACGTAATAAATGAACAAGGGTATCGAAATTATCGTGACCAGATGAAACCGTTACTAAATAAAATGGGGGGAGGATTTCGGTATGACTTTATCATATCTAAAGAGTGTGATTTAGATATTTCGGAACGGTTCAAAGTTAAGATGGATAAAAGCACTATCAATCGACTATTTATAATATTTTTCCCTGATGCCAATATTCAAAATAAGTTTTTTGAGCACCAAGATTATTTACATTTAAAGCAAAAATATTTTGAACCTTCAGTAGCGAGCACCACGATAATCGCAGAATGGAACAGCAATTGAATCAATTTTTCCAGCCACCAACTGATTGTATGGGCTGAAGTGTATTTTTACCTGAAATCCAAACCACGTACCCTAATTTTTTCGCCTCTGCTTTTAGTTTTGAAGGGATCTTCAACTCCCACTGGTATTCACTGTTGTTTATACTTGACAGCATGCTAACTCTTGCGAGATTGACAAAGTTGTGAGTTAATTTTTTGCCTCTATTCTCTCCCCTGGAAACGTCACTCGTTAAATCAAATCCAACCACTGAGAAATTAACTCTTAATTTTTCAGATAATTTTTCCGTTGGCTTAAAAATCACTCGGGCAATATCATCTTGAATATTTACTTGAAGATCCCCCACGTCAGACCAATCAACAGACGGTATTTCTTTATTCAGATACCAAGTTCGCCACTCTTGTCCCATAAAAACCACGCCTGGAGTATAAACACCTTTGGTATTTCCTTGTTGCCTATACTGTCTTTGCCTAGTTGAATGAGAAGGATCAGCGAAAGGATCTTGCCAACCAATATAGTCCCAGTAATCGACATGAAATGCGATAGGAACATAACGATTCCACAAGTCGCTTTCTGTTACGAGTTTGCTCAACCAGCGATCCGCAGGAGGACAACTGCTACAACCTTCCGAAGTATATAACTCGATCAACGGAATTTTTTTAACACCGCTAGAAAAAGTTTGCAATTTTTGGTCTGATAATACCATTTGAGAGCAGCTGACTAGTAATAGAACGAAATAACAAAGGTGCCTTAACATACGAGACCATTTAATTAAATAGATTTATTCATTTGAGTAACTAAATAGATAGTTTGTTACAAAGTTTAGGTTTTCCTTATGCTAGTCTTAGTCTAGACTGATCGGCTCTCTAAAGGACAAAAACCAAGGCAACCGTGTTAAAGACGGAGATCAAATGAGAACTTTAAATAAATTGATGTATTTACTTAGTTTGTTAATCGCATCAATCAGTCCCGTTCTATCTTCCAATGTAGAACAACCATTCACCACAATAAAAAACTTTCACTTTGTGTCGAAAAATCTCGCAAGTTCAGGCTTAATTAAGATGGAGGATTATACTCACATCAAAGAACACGGTTTCAAGCATGTAATTAACCTCATACCCGGCGAGCAATCGATAGAACGAGAAAGAGTAGAATCGTTAGGAATGACTTACCAACAAATTGAAGTCGAATGGGAAGAACCCACACTAGAGAACTTTGAGCAGTTTGCAACACTTATGAATAGCTATCAAAATGATAAGATCTATATCCATTGTGAAGCAAACTATCGAGCATCAACCTTTATCTATCTATATCGTATTTATGAGCTAAAAGTGAGTCATAAAATCGCCCTGGAAGATCTTCTAAAAGTATGGAAGCCTTCAAAAACCTGGCAAGATTTTATCGATAAACTAGAATTTTATTCTATAGATAAATAAGCTAAAAGTTAGCTTATTTATCTATTTATGCTAATATCAAAAGTTAATTCAATCTACGCATCTATTTTTAAAACTGTTGAGAAAACCTATGCCTAAGTTATTTAACGCGTTTTTCGTTATTTTATTACTGATAACTGTTACTACTAGCTGTAGTGAAAACAACAAGCCGATAACGACTAAAGAATCGAAACAAGAAACCGTCACTACAAAAAACTTAACCGAATCAGAAAAAGCTAACGATTTATTTGAGCAAATATTTAAACAGCAAGTAAAGAGAAGCCCAATATTTCAGTCTTTTCTTGGGATCAAAGATGATCAAGATAAATGGGATGATTTATCGGAAGAACGAGCTCAACAAAACCACCAAATCAACAAAGATAATTTGGCAAAGGTCAACGCTATCGACGCGAGAAAGCTCGATCCGCAAACCAAGGTTAGCTTGGATTTAATGAAGCAAAATTTAACAAATCAAATTGATGACTTTAAATGGCGTTTTCATAACTATCCGCTTAATCAAATGTTTGGAATACATTCTAGAATTCCCTCACTCTTAATCAATCAACATAGAATTAAAAGCGTAACTGATGCCGATGCTTATATTTCGCGCCTGAATGCGATCGCCCCTTTGTTTGAGCAAGTAATAGTAGGGCTAAATGAGCGCGCAGAGAAAGGAATTATTGCACCAAAATTTGTATATCCTTATGTAATTAATGATAGTCTGAATATTGTCAAAGGTGCACCTTTTTCAGAAGGTGAAGATAGCACTTTGCTGGCAGATTTTACTAAAAAAATTGATCTACTAGAGATCAGTGATTTTGAAAAACAGCAGTTAATAGCCAAAGCTAGCACCGCGTTAAAAAATAGCGTTAAACTGGGTTATGAGAATTTAATTGAAGCCGTAAAAATAATCGAAACCAAAGCCAACACTGATGACGGTGCATGGAAACTTCCCGACGGCAATGCTTTTTATAATAATGCCCTGGCTCGCACAACCACGACTAACATGACGGCAGAGCAGATTCACAAAGTGGGAATGTCTGAAGTCGCCAGAATTCACGAAGAAATGAAAGCCATTATGAAGAAGGTTAAATTTGCTGGAGATCTTTCTGAATTTTTTAAATTTATGCGCGATGATATCCAGTTTTATTACGATGATTCAGAGCAAGGTAGAAGTCGTTATTTGAAAGAAGCCACCCAGTTAATCGACACCATGAAATCACGCTTAGATGAGCTATTTATTGTTAAGCCACAAGCAGATTTGACCGTCAAGCAAGTCGAAGCATTCAGAGAAAAATCAGCAGGTAAAGCGTTTTATCAAAGCCCTTCCCTAGATGGAACTCGTCCCGGAATTTATTATGCAAATCTATATCGCATGGCGGATATGCCTACTTATCAAATGGAAGCACTCGCATATCATGAAGGTATCCCTGGACACCATATGCAACGAGCGATAGCTCTTGAATTAGAGGATGTACCAAAATTTCGAAAATTTTCTCCGTATACCGCTTACACCGAAGGTTGGGGGCTTTATTCAGAAAAACTGCCCAAAGAAATTGGTATGTATAGCGATTCTTACTCAGATTTTGGACGACTTGCGATGGAATTATGGCGCGCTTGCCGATTGGTAGTTGACACTGGGATTCATTCGATGAAATGGACTCGAGAACAAGGCATTGAATACTATGTTAATAATACTCCTAATGCTAAATCCGACGCAGTTAAAATGGTTGAACGCCACATTGTGATGCCTTCACAGGCCACAGCTTATAAAATTGGAATGATGAAAATTCTTGAACTAAGAGCAAAAGCCAAACTTACCATGAAAGACAAATTTGATATTAGAGAATTTCATGAAGTTGTGCTTAAGAATGGTCCGGTTCCGCTAGATGTATTAAGCCAATACATTGATGAATATATCAATAGCAAATCAACAAAATAAACTTTTCTATCTGATAGAAAGGTTATTCTAAGCTAACTCGAATGTGATAGTATTCCTCCATTCATTTTGGAGGAAATATGACTTTTACAGGCACACAAAAATACATCGCCACTGAAGAACTACAGATGGCGGTGAATGCTGCAAAAACTCTCGAAAAGCCACTCCTGATCAAAGGTGAACCAGGCACAGGCAAAACCATGCTCGCAGAAGAAGTGGCAGATGCACTGGATATGCCGCTTATTCAATGGCATATCAAATCAACTACCAAAGCCCACCAGGGCTTATATGAATACGATGCAGTTTCACGCTTACGGGATTCTCAGTTAGGCGATGATAAAGTTCATGATATAGCCAACTACATTAAAAAAGGTAAACTTTGGGAAGCTTTTTCCTCTGATAAGCAAGCTGTTTTATTGATCGATGAAATAGATAAAGCTGATATTGAGTTCCCCAATGATTTACTACAAGAACTAGATAAAATGGAGTTCTTCGTTTATGAAACTGGCGAAACAATCAAAGCAAAAACACGCCCAATTATTATCATTACCAGCAATAATGAAAAAGAATTACCCGATGCATTTTTAAGACGATGTTTTTTTCATTATATTAATTTTCCTGATCGGGAAACCATGAAAAAAATAATTGCGGTCCATCATCCTAAAATTAAAGAAACGTTGCTCAAAGAAGCAATGGATATTTTCTTTCAAGTGCGTGAAGTACCAGGGCTAAAGAAAAAACCATCTACTTCGGAATTAATTGATTGGTTAAAATTACTCTTGGCTGACGATATTCCTGATGAGATATTAAAAGCTAAAGATCCTTCTAAGGCAATTCCACCGCTTTATGGTGCGCTATTGAAAAACGAACAAGATGTTCATATGCTTGAAAAACTGGCATTCATGATACGTCGAGAAAACCGATGATTTTGTGGCTTCTTTGCTTCTATTATTAAAATACTTGAATGTTAATTAACTTTTTTTATTCGCTTAAAAAATCCGGATTGCCTGTTTCTATTAAGGAACTGCTGGTATTGCTCGACGCCTTAGAAAAACGTTTGGTTTTTTGTGATCTAGATGAATTTTATTATCTAGCTAGGCTATGCCTGATTAAGGATGAAAAATATTTTGATCGTTATGACAAAGCTTTTGGCGCTTATTTTAAAGACCTTGAAAATTTTGAAGATATTCTTGAAACATTGGTCCCCGAAGATTGGTTGCGATCAGAATTTATGAAAAATCTATCCGAAGAAGAAAAAGCGAAAATTGAATCCTTAGGTGGTCTAGAAAAATTATTAGAGCAATTTAAAGAAAGACTTGAAGAACAAAAAGAGCGTCATGCTGGTGGTAACAAGTGGATTGGTACGGGTGGCACTTCGCCGTTTGGTCATAGTGGATATAATCCTGAAGGGATCAGAGTAGGTGGAGAAAGCCGCAACAAAAGCGCTGTCAAAGTTTGGGAAAAAAGGCAGTTTAAAGATTTAGACGATAGTATAGAGCTCGGTACGCGAAATCTAAAAGTTGCTTTGAGAAAACTAAGAAAATTTGCTCGTAGTGGCGCAGAGGATGAACTCGATCTTGATGACACGATTTCAAGTACAGCGCGCAATGCAGGTTTGTTGGATATTAAAATGGTGCCTGAAAGGCATAACGCTATCAAAGTTTTAATTTTCTTCGATGTTGGCGGTTCAATGGATCCTTATGTCAAAATATGTGAAGAATTATTTTCTGCCTGTAAGACAGAATTTAAACATTTAGAATATTATTATTTCCATAATTTCATTTATGACAGCGTGTGGAAAAATAACGCTCGACGTTATACCGAAAAAACGCCGTTAAACGAAGTGCTAAGAACCTATAGTAAAGACTATAAAGTGATTTTTGTTGGTGATGCATCAATGGCGTCTTACGAAATATCTCATCGCGGTGGTAGTGTCGAATATATGAATGAAGAGCCCGGTTATGTCTGGATGCAACGATTAAAAGAAGTTTTTAATAAAGTCATATGGCTGAATCCTGTTGACGAAAGTTTTTGGAATTACACACAAAGTATCGGTATGGTTCAGCAGCTTGTAGAAAATAAAATGTACCCTCTTTCTGTTAATGGATTGGAGAGAGGAATTAAGGCTTTAACGTAAATAGTCAGACTCATTGTTATTGCAAGGAGATATAAAGCAGCAACCTCAAAAGTATTAAATGCATCAATAATCGAATAAATTCTGCTGAGTCGCTTTGATTAAAACAGACGTATCGCAACGATTTAATCCTTGCTCTTGCAACTTAGCATAAGCATCATCCACCATTTCTGCTAAAGGTAAATTCATACCTAATTTTTCAGCAGTTTGCATACAAATGCCTAAATCTTTTCTCATCCAATCAATCGCAAAACCAAAATCAAATTGGTTTTCCGCTATAGTGTGTGTTCGTTGCTCTAATTGCCAGGACTGTGCCGCTCCGTGTTTTAAAGTATCGCGAACTTGAACTAAATCCAATCCTGATTTTTGAGCCAGGGTTAAGCCTTCAGACAATCCTTGCAGAACCCCTGCAATACACAATTGATTGACCATTTTACAAGTTTGTCCTGCGCCAACATCTCCCAGATGACTCACCTGTTTGGCGTAAATATCCAATACTGTTTTTGCTTTTTCAAAAACCGATACTTCCCCACCAACCATAATTGTGAGTTGACCATTTTGCGCGCCAATTTCTCCACCCGATACTGGCGCATCTAGAAAGGAGCACCCTTGTTTTTGACAAGCGCCATTAATTTCTTTAGCAACTTCGGCTGAAGTTGTGGTGTGATCAATTAAAATTGCACCTGTTTTTAATCCAGCTAAGACTCCTACTTCTCCGTAACAAATTTCACGTAAGTCATTGTCGTTACCCACACAAATCATCACAATGTCAGAATCTTCACAAGCAATTTTAGGGGTATCAGCCAGCTTTCCAGCGTATTCTTCTTGCCACTGAATAGCTTTTGTTTCCGTCCGATTGTAAACAGTCACCTCTAATCCAGATTTTTGTAAATGCCCAGCCATGGGATAGCCCATTGTTCCTAAACCGATAAATGAAATTTTCATGAAATTCTTAAACCTGTATTCATAAATTTTAATTATTAAAGCAAATATTTCCTACCAATACACTATTTTAGATAAAGATTTTTACTTTTTATTACTAATTCACTAAACATTTTAATCAATTGAGGTCTGTGCGTATGTCGGCTCGTAATTAAAACTAACTCACGATGATATTTAGGTTCTTCAATTGACCTAAAATATAGCTTTGTTCTTCTTGGAGATTCGGTTTTAGGCTCAATTAAAAACTCGTCATTCCAATAAGGAACTAAAGAAACCCCCAAACCCTCAGATACAAGAATCGTAATCGTTTCTAGCGCATCTAAATCACACATAGAATTCTTGATTATTTGTTGGTCGCGTATATATTTTTCTGCTAACTGACCGCCCCAGGAGAATGGATCGTATCGAATATAGGGATTATTTTCAATTGCGTTTTTCATTGACCCATTGATCTTATTTTTGCTTAAAAGACCTAAGGGTTCAACTCGGATAGTTTGACAGGTAAAGTATTTCGGAATGACATTATTGGGCTTAACAATGATAGCTGCATCAAGTTGTTCATTTAACATTGCCTCGAATAAACTAGCAGATGTACCAGGTTTAATATTGAGTTTCGTCTTTGGTGCTAGCTCGCCGAGCTTTATTAGCGCTTTGGGTATGATTGTAGTTAGTGCGGTCGAAATTGCACCAATACGGAAAGTTCCACTGAGACCAGAAGTATCTATACCAGACATTAATGCTTTTGAATCGTCGATTAGCTTTTTTGCTCTAGATATAATATTTAAACACGCCTCTGTCGGCTTAGCTTTGTGACCCAATCTGCTCAAAAGCTGGCAATTAAATTCGCGCTCCAGTGCTTGAATACGCTGGCTAACCGCCGCTGGTGTGATAGATTGCATTCTAGCTGCTTCGGCAATGGAGCCTTTTTCAATTACTATTATTAGGCTGTCTAGAAAACGAATATCCATAAGTATTACTTACGATTAGCAATAGAATAACATAGTATAGCTTACGAATTGGTTCTGCTAAACTAATGATCTAAATAATCCTAAAACTTATAGGAGTTGGTCAATGCAATCATTTTTCCATTTAGCTTTTAATGTGACAGATTTAAATGCTGCCAGAAGCTTTTATGGCGACACCATGAACTGTGCTGAAGGTCGCAGTACTGAAACATGGGTCGATTTCGATTTTTTCGGTCATCAATTATCTTTACATTTAGGTGCTCCTTTTAAATCCGAAAAAACAGGAAAAGTTGGTGAGCATTTAGTGCCTATTCCTCACTTTGGCGTAATACTCTCAAGCTCTGACTGGGACGTACTTGCCGATAGACTTAAACAAGAGAATATTACTTTCGAGATCCCCCCAAGTGATCGTTATAAGGGACAGGTAGGCGAGCAAAGAACCATGTTTTTTCGAGACCCTTTCGGTAACCCCATTGAAATAAAATCTTTTGATAGTGACAATAAGGTTTTTAAAAAATGAAAGCGTTTATCCCATTGATTACTCAATCATCTGCAGAGCAACAACAAGCCTGGTTAAATGGCTTGCAAAAAGCGATGCCCAATGAAAAAATTAAGCTCGCTGATGAGATCGCAATTTCAGATCGGGACAATTGTGAAATAGCTATTGTTGCTAATCCTGATCCAGGTATTGTAAAGTTATTTCCTAACTTGAAATGGGTTCATAGCTTATGGGCAGGTGTTGAAAACTTGATTGAAATTAGCGCTGAAAATAATTTCAAATTAGTTCGTTTGATTGATCCAAAATTAGCGGAAACAATGGCAGAGGCTGTGCTGGCTTGGACGCTGTATATCCATCGAAAAATGCCTAGTTATGCAGCTCAACAAAACGAAAAGATTTGGCAGCCGCTTTCTTATTCTTCATCCAGTCAATGCAGGGTGGGGATCTTAGGGTTAGGTGCGTTAGGAAAAGTTAGTGCGCAGCGGTTAATAGATAATGGATTTCAAGTTTCCGGTTGGAGCCAGAGTGAAAAGCAAATTGCCCATATCAAATCCTTTAGTGGTAAAGACGGTTTACTCGATATGTTAAAGCAAACTCATATTCTGGTTTGCTTGTTGCCCTTAACAGAAAAAACAAAAGGACTAATTAACCAACAATACTTGAAAGTTTTACCGAAAGGGGCGTCAGTGATCAACTTTGCGCGAGGTGCGATATTAAATAGTAATGATCTTTTAAATGAGTTAAATCAAGATCATTTATACCATGCCGTTTTAGATGTTTTTGAAGAAGAGCCACTGGATGACCAGAGCGAACTGTGGGAGCATCCTAAAATTACTGTACTACCACATATTGCAGCTACCAGTAACATTGATACTGTGATTGATATTGTAGCAAAAAATGTTATTGAGTACAGGAGTACAGGCAAGTTAGATTCGTTCGTTGATGTAAGTAGAGGGTATTGATTCCGTCGATTACTAATGTATTTCCATTCTTAACATTAACAATTAATTCTCGTTTATAACCGCGTGATTAATTTCTAATTGCTACGCAGAAACCTGACAACGAGAAACTTCATTTCTGAGGCAAAAGCATGATAGGATTAGCTTGAAAACTAGTAGGCAACATTAAAACATTTAAGGAAATCTCTTTTGAACAAAATGAACCTGTCCATATTATTAACTTTGTTTTCAGTCCTCAGCATTTCTCCTGTTAGTCATGCTGTGGAAAAAGAGGATAAACAATCCGCTGAAAATAGCGAATCAAAGGAACCTGAATCGGCAACCACAACTTCTTTATGGGGTGATTTAAAAGAAGCCGCATCGGATGCGACTGATACAGTTTCAACTATGAGCTCAGAATTGGCAGATGGCACAGTGGGTGGATATGATATCGCAGCGGAATATAGCGAAGAGGTATTTGATGATTTTGTTAATGGCGTTGAAACAAACATTGAAGCGCTTGAAAAAATGGGTTTTGTGGTCACGGATCTTTATGTCGGGGTCGGTTTAGTTCCCGCTGTTTCTCTAAAAATAACCAAGGTTTCGGATGTATCCGAAGAAAAGCAACAAGCGATTTTAAAAGAATCCGGCAATAGTGCGGTTTTATCTTATGCTCTTAAGAAACTGAACCAAGCCTATAGCATGGAAATCGGCGTTTATCAGATCAAGGCCGTTCGAATGGATTTATCGCTACCGCCTAAAACTTCTGTACATTTTGTTAAATCGGTAGAAACTGATAAATAATCACCAACTATCTCTAAAAGATCGTAGCGCTAAAAAAACGTCCTTTGCTTTAGAACTATTTAGTGCTAGATTTTTTATGATTTCATCATTATCAAGCCTCATAAAGGTATTAAAGCTTTTTTCATTTCCAATAGTCGTCTGTAATGAGCCAGGAATGTAATTAGTTTTTTGCGTTTGTTCTAACCATTCTTTTGCATCTTGATTATTCGGTTCAAACTTTAAAGTAAATTTCAGATTATTCTCTAAATAATCATGCCCAGGATAAACAATAATATCATCGCTTAAAATTTGGAACTGTTCTGATATTGTTTTGTAAAGCACTTCTTCATCGCCACCACCTCGGCAATGCCCAACTCCCGCGTTAAAAAGTGTATCACCAGTGAAAACAGCTACCGCTTTTTCTCTTTTTTTCAAAAGGAAACACAAATGTGCGAAAGTGTGACCCGGAGTATCGAGCACCAAAAACTCATATTCATCGTCTAAAGCAATCGTTTCATCGGCAACTAAAATTCTCGTTAATCCAGGAATTTTACCTTTACCATTTTTATGCGCCCAGACTTCACAGTGATGCTTTTTAACTAAGGCAAGATTTCCTTGGATATGATCCCAATGCTCGTGGGTATTAATGATGATCTTCAGGGAAAGATTTCTTGATTCTAATTGTTGATCGATTTCTTTGTCATCCCAAGGATCGATCACTATTGCGGTTTGATCATTCAGTTCAATGATATAAGTGAAATTTCTTAACTCATTACGGGCATAGATTTGATGAATATTCATGAACAAAACTCTCTTTGAATCAGGTTTATTTTACAACTATAAAAGCTATTGTCCGATTATACAATAGCTTGTTTTGTTAAGATTTTTGACGCAGTTCGCTGACCTGCTCTCCAGCAATCCCCCAGTTATCCGTTGGAACTTCATCGATGATCACAAAGGTAGTTTTAGGGTTTTTACCTAAAACATCTTGAAGTAGCCGAGTCGCACCTGAGATCAATTTCTGCTTATCTTCTTTAGTTACTTTCTCATCAGTTATTCTGATATTGATATACGGCATTAATTTTCCGCCTAATTTTAAATTGGTTTAGATAAGTGACTTAACGATGGTCACTGCCAATGTCATTTGCGATAAAAACCCTACAAAAAATACAATAGTACGCAAATAGGGAATCCCTAAGGTGTAAAGAATAAAGTGAGCGATCCTTGTAAAAAAATAAACCATTGAAGCAATTATAGTCATTTGACTCGATAAACCCAGTATATGAATTAGCAAGACAAGTGGCGCGAATAACACCATATTTTCAACCGCATTCTCATGGGCATACATCATTCGATTAGCCCATTCAGATTTGGGTCTTGCATCGCGATTGGGATTTCTAAGAGCAGGAATTAACCGATGCTCAACGATACGATTTAAAATATAGGGCATCCAGAACATTGCCGTAGCAATGATAGTCAAAGTTAGCCAAAAAATTTCTGTTTTCATGATTTCCTCACTTAAAATTTAGGTTGTATATACAACATTGATAGTCTAAAAAAGGGCATTCTAAAATACCCGTTATGGTTTATTTATATACTATAATTCGTTAGCCAACTCAGTGATCCCTTTGACCAATTTTTCAAGCTCACTTACTTCAATTGTTTCAGTCATTTTCTTGTATAGACAATCGCCTATCTGTTCCAAACGATCGCCAATGTTATTAGATTTGGTTGTCGGAAAAATTAGCTGTTCTTTTAAATTACCGGAAGTCGCACTTTTTCTAACAAGATAGCCTTCGTTCACCATTTTGTCGATAAAACGAGTGACTGTCGATTTTTCTAAATAGAGTATCGATGCAATCTGCTTTTGCGCTAAACCTGGCTGTTTGATTACAAGCCTTAACAGATAAGCATGGGCAGGTGCTAAACCTACTTCATCAAAAGATTTTTGCCAGATTTTACCGACGACGCGAGCCAAGTGATTGGTATTAAAATATAGACATCTATCAAACATAAATAAATCATACCTCAACATGGTTGCATATACAACTATAAGTTGGCTTTATATCTTCTGGTATGAAGTAAACAATTTGTTAGTATGAAGTGGTATTATCGTCAGTATTCGCACTTTTTGAATTGAATGCTTCGCTAATCACATCAAATTAATAGGAAATAAACAATGCACGACTCTCATTTAATCAGAACGAGCTCCATTTTCTTGTTTTTCTTTTTAATCCTTGCGAATGTAGATCTGGCAGCAGAAGCTAATTATTTAAGCCAGCGAGAATTCGCTAAATTTGAAAAGCTGACACAAGAATCAAATATTCCAATGCTGCAAGATAAAATGAAAACAGGCAATCTTACAGCGACCAAGCTGACTCAGTTTTACCTGCAAAAAATCGGCAAAGAAAACCCCAAACTAAACGCTATTATCGCGATGAACCCACAAGCGCTAGTAGAAGCAGAAAGGCTCGATAAAGAACTCGAAGCAGGGAAACTAAGGGGGACACTGCACGGTATTCCAGTAGTCATAAAAGATAATATCGAAACTATCAATATGCCTACCACAGCCGGTTCACTCGCTTTAAAAGATAACCATACCAAACGGGATGCCACCTTAGTGCAAAACCTCAAGCAAGCAGGCGCAATTATTCTGGCAAAAACAAACTTAAGTGAATGGGCTAACTTTAGATCAGAGCGGTCATCATCTGGTTGGAGCGCAATGGGTGGACAAACCCGCAATCCTCATGATTTAAACCGTTCTGCTTGTGGTTCAAGTTCGGGATCGGGTGCTGCAGTGGCGGCAAATTTAGCGGTAGCTGCGATTGGAACCGAAACCGACGGATCGATCACCTGTCCTTCTTCTGCGAATGGCATTGTTGGGATCAAGCCAACTTTAGGTTTAGTTAGTCGATTCGGGATCGTCCCAATAGCACACTCTCAAGATACTGCTGGACCAATGGCAAAATCAGTGTCCGATGCGGCAATTTTATTATCAGCAATGCAAGGTGCTGATAATAAAGATACTGAAACCCTAGCCCAAAAATTTAATTTTAAAGATACTTATCTCACAACTCAAAAATCGGCTAGCTTAAAAGGCGTCCGAATTGGTTTGCTTGAATCTAGAGTAAAACCGCATGAAGGTGTTGATAAAGTCTATCAATTGGTAATCGATAGATTAAAAAAAGCAGGGGCTATCATTGTTCCCGAACTAAAACTGGAAAGATATAAAGAATTTAGTAACGATAGCTACAGCGTTTTACTTTACGAGTTTAAGCACGATATCAATCAGTACTTAAGGTCATTACCAAATAAATTAAACAATCTAAATTTAGAAAAATTAATCAAATTTAATAGTAAAAATGCTGATAAAGAAATGCCTTTTTTTCAGCAGGAAATATTCGTAAAAGCGCAGCAAAAAGGATTGCTAACCGATAAAAACTATACTGAAGCATTAGCTCGATTAAAAAAGGCAACTCGTGAAGATGGTCTGGATAATCTGGTAAAAGAAAGCAATCTAGATATCATTATTACACCCACTTTAGGACCAGCTTGGTCAATTGATAAAATCAATGGCGATCAGTATACAGGTGGATATTCTAGTTATTCGGCAATTTCAGGTTATCCTCACTTAACTTTACCAATGGGAAAAGTTCATCACCTACCAATTGGACTTTCGGTTATTGGTTTGTCTAAACAAGAGGCTAAAATTATCGAATTTGCTAAAGCTATTGAAGTCATTTTAAAATAGTTTTTAAATGGACTTAGCTAATCAATTGGATAAAAAAAGGGGGAAGGTTAGACCAACCCCCAAAGGTACTACCGAAATTCTGCTAGATTTAATAACTTTAACGCTAATAAATGACTTAATTATTTAGAAGTGAGCAGCTGTCTTGCTTTTGTTACTGTTTCAGGCTTAGCTCTCAATTTTAGATAGTTAATCACTCGCTCAGACTGATTCGAAACGGCTAGCGACAACAAAGATTGACCTTCACACTGAACATCTGGATAAATTGCCCTTATGTGTGATTTAGCTTGTCGCAGACTTCTCTTCAGCTGGATCAATTGATCCGTTTCGGCGCTCTCACACAAAGATTCAGTCAATTTATTGAAAGCAAAACTGCTATTTTGGTTATTTGCATGGGTGCTTCCAACTTGTAAAACCACTGAAAATATAAGTGTATAGAGTGTTTTTGTTAACTTAGTCATGGTGGGTCTCCTTTTATCGATGTATATCTACACAAGCCACAGCTTATGATGAGTGAAATGTGGCGAGTGGTTGAAATATAGAGTCAAAAAGTACCACTGACAAACGATAAATACTGACTAGCACTTAAGAAATACTTAAGCTAAAATTAGATTTATGAATGGCGATACTATAGATACCTACCCAATCCCACTTAACGGGCTACGCCACTTTTATTGGGCTGCAAAGCTAACTAGTTTCAAAAAAGCGGCAGAAGCATTGAACATCAGCGAAGCGGCTATAAGCCAGCAAATAAGAAACTTGGAGTCGACTCTTAATGTAAAATTATTTAACCGAGGTCACCAAAAAGTCACTTTGACTCGTAAAGGGGCGCGCCTCTATCCATTTGTACAAACCGCTTTTATCAATCTTCATGAAGGTGTTAATTCCCTAATTGCAGATCCCGAACCCAATCGTTTATCTATCTCAACCATGCCGTCTTTCGCGACTAATTGGTTAATTAAACGATTGGGAGACTTTAACTTACTACATCCAAAGTTATCCATCAGCATTGATACTTCGATTGAGCTACTCGATTTTGAAACCCATCAACTAGATTTAGCAATCCGATATGGTTCTGGAAATTATTCTGGCGTTAAAAGTGAGTTATTGATGAGCGATCCAACCGTGTTAGTTTGTCGCTCTGACCTCGTAACTAATGGAAAAATTAGTCGCGATGATTTTAAACGATTACCGCTGATTGTTGGTACGACCAATGGCGTGCAAAAAGTCCTGCAACGATATAGAGAATTCTACAATCTAGATAATGAATCACAAAACGAAACCCTTTTATTAGGGGATGGTTCTTTAGGAGTCGATGCAGTAAGAGCCGGACAAGGGATCAGCTTGCAAAGATTAGGTTTGGTTATTGATCTAATAGAATCGGGCGAACTCGTCTACGCCACTGATTATGCTTATAATCAGTTTAGCTTTTATGCTGTCGCGCCCGAAAGTCACTTTAAAAACCCTAAAATCACTAAGTTTTTGAAGTGGCTAAGATCTGAAATGAAGACAACAGAGCAGCTAATCGCACCACATTTTGCAAAGATAAAAAGTTTTAAATAAGGTGGCTAAATGCTTGTTCCACTAACAGATCATTCGACCAAACTTCCATTTTACATCAAGCATTGATGTTGGGGTTCATCCTTCACCCCGAACCTACTTGATCCGTTTTTAACCTAGGATACGGGATAAATAGAACCAGGAAAATAAAGAGTGTTTATCTGTTAGCGTCAGCATCTGCTTGCATTTTATCAAAAATCACTTTGAAAAGTTCTCTAAGCTCATCAACCGCTTTTTGTTCCTTCGAATCAGTTTTGCACACCGCTGTATAAGCTAGAAGTTCACTACTTGAAAGGGGCTCATCTAAAGGTTTAAGTGAAGGCAATAACTTTGCAATCTCTGCAATTTTAGCTTTGACTTGCTCAAAATCTGTATGCTTTTTCGCTTCCTCAAGATACAAACCCACGTAGTCTGTTTCTCCCAGTTGAGCGATAACATCATTTCCCATACCTTCCATATCAGTGGTAAAGAAATTAGCCAGCGATTCTTTTTGGGCTTCTGGTTTCTCTCCCGAAAGAGCAGTGCCCAGCTCCACAATAGCGGACTCAAAAGCCCCTGCCACTTCTGAGAACATGCCAAAAAACCCTGTCATAAATGTAAAAACATGAAGGTGAGCTACATTTGAAAAAATAACTTTATCTTGTTCGTCCGACATAAGATTTCCTGCTGCAGATAGGTTTTAACTAAAAAATGTTTTCTAATAATATCAGCTTTTTGATTGCTGTTAAACAATTCTAATTACCGAAAAATTCATCACACCACAACACGCTGTTTAGATGATAAAAACGCCTCCTACTGGAGGTATTATTTTTTTCGCTTGATGGCAATTAAAGACACGAACCCATACATTTTAATCTAATAGAATCTGGCAACTCGCCTACACCACTGCTTATGCTTACAATCAGTTTAGCTTTTATGCTGTCGCGCCAGAAAGTCACTTTAAAAACTCTAAGATCAATAAATTTTTAACTTCGTTGAGATCTGAAATGAAGGTGACTGAGCGAATAATCGAGTCACATACTGTGAAGATAAAAAGCTTAAAATAGAGCGGATGAGATGAATAACACCTCTTAGTTTAAGAGGTGTTATTTTGTTCCTGTAAATTAATGCAATTGTTATAAAACTGCTAGGGTAATGGTTCCTTGGTGTACTGTTGTTTCACCTGCAACTTGGTATATGTAGTTAAATGTGGCAGTGTTTTCATTCGTGGTGGTGTTATCTGAACTATACATACCAGAGTACGCCGCATACATTTTTCCATCTGCTAATGAGGCTTTAGTTAATACATTAGCATTGTGGTAGTTGCCAATTGGTGCAATATTTTCATTCACTGCAAGTGAAAGTAAGTTGTATTCATTTTGTGTGATATTACCATTTTCAACTACTCTAATACGACCATTGGCTGTTTGAGTGACGCCATTACGAACATAGCTGATTAGATTAAACTCAAGATATTCCAGTGAGTGAGTCGACTGGGGAAACATTAGCCAAGCGCTGCTATTATAATTAGAAGTAGTGGCTGGGACTCCGGCGGTGTTTTGCGCTACGATAATTAATCCATTGGTCGTACTGTTATTATTATCAAGCTTGACGTCATTTATATCGAAAGAACCAAAATCGGTAGCCGCTGGTTCAATTGAGAAATGACCAGTGTAGTTAGCATTAAATCCAATTCCCGTTTGGGCGTTGACCAACTGATTTACTCGGTACATAAAATTGCCAGCGCTAAGGACGTTGTCAGGTGCAGCGACAAGGAAAGTATCGTTGTGGGTTAATGATGCAGTGACTGCAATTTCTTGCGTAATATTTCCATATTCTGTTGTTCCATCTGCCACCAGATCATTTGGAGAGTCGTTGCCTTTTATTACGGTGAATACGTTGGTTTGTACCAGAGTGACAGAGTCTTCAATTAACCCAATGGGTGATTGGTAAAACTGATTCAAACTAGAGTTGTTATTGTGATCAATATTTGATGATACTCTACTAACATAATTATAACCTGTATAAGCAATATGGGGCTGAACCACTAAGCTAGCAACACCATCGACTACATTGAGCTGGTTCGGTAAACCATTATTAAAACCATATCCTGAAATTGACAAAGTAGAACTAGTTGCCCAATTTAACGATATAGTCGCGCTTTGGTAATCAACACCATCGACGCTGGTGAAACTTGGCATATTTAGGTCAACTCGACTAGAGGTTTGGTAATTTAATACATATTCTTGAGTATTCACGTCATAAGTAGTGTCAATACGCCCTAGATAAAGATTGCTGGCAAAAAACTCGATTCCTTCAATAGAATTACCAAGATCATCGATGACCGTTAATCGCAATTCGACTGGTTGATAAGCCTCTGTTTCATTCACATAAAGCGTTTCTAGTTGTAACGCTTGATAAGTGCTCATACTAAGCCCGCCACCGTACCAAAAGTGATTATTCTCTGTTACAAAGTCAACCACACCATCGCCATCGATATCGCCAGATGCAGTGACGTGAGTATCTAAGTATTCCGGTATAGTAATTGTGTATAGGCCTGTATCTAAGTCATATTCTGACTCGACTTGGTAGTCGATTGACCCTGAAGCTCTAGCGCCACTATTAGCAGTAGTTGAGGTGTTATAGTTAAAAACTAGCCCTTCAAAAGATAAACCAGTTTCTGCGTTTATCACTGAATAGCTCTTTTCTACCCCCTGAGACACTCTTAAATCACCGATTGACTGAGCCGCAGATTGACCTTGATCGACACTGGATGTTTTAGCGTAAAAAGCTCTATCCATGAATTTGCCAGACGGGCTTTGTACTAAAATCAGGATATCCGTATTACTAGGCAGCGAATCAATAGTAAACTCGCTGTTCACTGTCACCATTGGTTGCCATTCGGTACCAACTTTTACAGTGATATTCGCGTCAGCTACAGGAGAATCGCTACCGGCATCGACGATTGTGCCAAAGATGCTAACCGGCGCGGTATTGGCTTGCTGTTGTAAAATAGCATTTTGTGCTTGCAGCGCTGCAACTACTTCAGCATTACTATCATCGTCTACTTCAAAACATCCATTAAGTAGAAAACATGTTAATATCGTTGCTGCAAATTTATAGTTTTTTATCATTCCTTTTTTACCTCTTTTGTTACGAGCTTTCTTCACTCAGTCTTTTAAAGAGGCGCATGATACGCGTCAATAGTTTCAACGCGTTATCAATATTCAGACAAAAACTATCAATATTCTGCCATTTTTGACTTTTTTTGCTAATTTCATCATGTTTATGGGCTTCTATAGCTTATTTCTCCTTAACCATCGTCTTATCCAAAAATTTTGAAATGGGAGCTGAGAACAGCATTCTCAGAGATTTACTCCAAATATTATTCCAATCACACGAAAGGTCATGTATAAAGTGCGCATGAAAATGCCAAAAAGAATAAAGCCGTTGTATGAAGACGGCATTGTAGATGAAGTCATCAGCCAATTAATGAGCGGCAAAGAAGCGACCGTATATGTGGTGCGTTGCGGCTCAGATATTCGCTGTGCCAAAGTTTATAAAGAAGCCAGTAAACGCAGTTTTAAAAAAGCGGTTGAATACCAAGAAGGGCGGCGAGGAAGGAATAGCCGTAGAAATCGAGCGATGGAAAAAAAGTCCAGCTTTGGTCGCAAACAACAAGAGGAAGCCTGGCAAAATGCCGAGGTAGATGCCCTTTTTCGATTATCTAAAGCAGGAGTCTGTGTCCCTGAGCCATACGGATGTTTTGAAGGAGTGTTGGTTATGCAATTAATTACCGATGCCAATGGCGATGTCGCTCCGCGACTAAACGATATTGTTCTGTCTGAAACTCAAGCGATCCTCGATCATGCTGTAATGATGCACAACGTCGCGCGAATGTTAAGTGTTGGTGTAATTCATGGCGATTTATCCGAATTTAACGTGCTGCAAGATGAATTTGGTCCGGTAATCATTGACTTACCACAAGCCGTTAATGCTTCAGGCAATAATAATGCAAAAAAAATGTTAGAGCGCGATGTGCAAAACATGACCAATTATTATTCGCAATTTGCTCCCCAATTGCGCAAAAGCCAATATGCACAAGAGATCTGGGATCTTTATGAAAAAGCCGAGTTAAAACGAGATACCATACTGACCGGAAGATTTAAACAAATTCAGGAAAAAGCTAATGTTGGTGAAGTCATGGCGCAGATAAAAGACGCTTTTGAAGAAGAACAAGCACGCAAAGAGCGAATGAATCAGCTTGATACTTGAGGCTTTCGACTAGAAACTTAAACCTCCTCTAGCCCCTCGTTGCGAACGAGCGGGATCGTTCGAAGAAATTTTTAGTTCCCCCACTTTGCTAAAAGCGGAATGAAGGAGGGTGTTTTTGTTATCATTTCTTCCAGTAGAGAAAGATTAATACCCCATCGCTTTTTTTATCATCATTTCTTTCGCCATTGGCAAATTATTAAGCGCGGACATAGCGAAATTTCTGACCAAAGTCACTGGCATGCTTTGATTGGCAAACAAGTGTTTGAAGCCACTCATCGCATTTTGCACCATCAAGTTTTCCGTTTTTCTTTCTCGTTCGAATGGTCTTAAATTTTGCATTAAACCATAGTCTCTTTTCTGTTGAATGAGTTCTAAAATCAGCTCGGCTAAGCAAGCAACATCTTGAAAGCCTAGATTAACTCCTTGACCTGCTAACGGGTGAATCGTATGTGCAGCATCACCGATCAACGCGACACGATGTCGCAAATAGTTTTGTGAATGCCTTTTTACTAATGGAAATCCGAAGTGCTCTGAAACCGCAGTTACCTTACCTAGCTTGGATTCAAAAGCCTGTTGCAATTTAATTGCAAATTCATTCTTGTCGATCGCTTCTAATTTTTCTGCTTTTTCCTGATCGATTGACCAAACAACAGAACACAGATTTTTATTCGCAAGCGGCAAAAACGCAACCGGCCCTGTCGGAGTGAATCGTTGCCATGCAGTAAACTCGTGAGACAGTTCTGTTCTAACATTGGCGACAAAAGCAATTTGTTCATAGGGTGTTTGTTTTGATTCAATTTCTAATTTTTGTCTTACAATCGAATTCGCACCATCTGCACCGATCAATAACTGACTTTTATATTGAGAGCCATCATTTAAATTAATTTCAATGTGATCTTCGAAAGATTCTATCTGCTCAAGCTCTAAACCAAAGCAGCAGTGAACGTTACCAAAAGCTTGAATGTTTTTTAATAATGCTGCTTGTATTAATCTATTTTCAACTATAACACCGAGATCCGGTTTAGCAATTTCCGCCGCGCTAAACTCGATTTTGCCGGTTCCATCGCCATCCCAAACTTTCATTTTTTGATAGTTTGCCTGCCTTTGCTGAGGAATGTTTTGCCAAGCATTAAACTTGCGCAATAATTCTCGATTGGCAGGACTAATAGCACTTACTCTTACATCAAAATCATTATCTTCTACCACACTATTCGACAATAGCTCTGATGAAAACACCTCTGGTAAATTTTGTTTTTCGATGATGATAATTTTTAAATCTGATTCAGCAAGTGATGCCGCCATAGCAAGACCAACCATGCCACCACCGACGATGATGATATCGTATTTTGAAGACATTTTTTCGCTCTCTATGATTAAATACTTAAAGGTTTATCGGAATACCACAAGTCAGTCGCGCTGACTTTCCGCTATATCCCATCGCAGCCCTCGCTAACTTTTGTTTGACAAAAGGCATCTTGTCCAAAAGGCATAAGGCTTTATTTCTTGCCAGAACTAAAGGTAAAAATTCACTAGTAAAGATCCTTACCAATGAGTCAGTCGCGGTGATCGTTTGTTGCCAATCTGCTTGTCTTTGGGATGTGTATGTTTCTAAAAACTGCTCGCTTCCTATATCTTGATTTTTATGCCTTGCATCTAAAATCCCATCGCATAATGCCGCTATATCTCTCAGACCAACATTAAAACCTTGCCCGGCAATCGGGTGCAAAGTGTGCGCTGAATTCCCCAATAGTAAAACTCGACCACTATAATTTTTTTCTGGCAAATGTAGTGAGAGTGGATACTCATATCGCTCACCGACTTTAGTTATTTGCCCTAAACGAAAACCAAATTCACTTTGCAATTGTTTTTTAAATTTTTCATCCTTAAAGCTCATTACTTTCTTTAAGTCTTCATTTCTCTGACACCAGACCAACGACATTCTATTTCTAGTTAGCGGAAGCAATGCCAGTGGCCCATGCTTGGTAAAGCGCTCAAAAGCTTGATTGTTATGTGGCAATTCAGTTGATATGTTAGCAATCACCGCATGTTGACTATAGCTATCTCTCTGCGTTTTTATTCCGACCATTTTTGCGACAGATGAAAAAGTGCCATCCGCCGCTAATAATAATTTCGCTGAAAGTTTTGAAGCATTATTTTTGTGTGAAATAGTGACCGTGATCTCATTATTCTTTAATTGTAAACCGACAGGATTTATTTCAGAAATTTTTGAAGGACAAAAAAGCTCTATATTTTCTCTCTCTCGAATAGCCTGCCATAATATAGGGCCGGTTTGATCAAGCGGTATAACTTGACCCAAAGCTTCCACATCATAATCTTTTGCATGGATGCGCGTAAAACCAAAATAGCCTTGATCAGAAATATGAATATCGTTAATGGCGCAAGCAAGTGGTTTGATTTTATCCCAGAGTTCCAGGGTCTTAAAAATCGCCACAGAAGATGCCGACAAGGCGACTGCCCGTTGATCGAAACTCGGGCTAATATCAAGCGCTGGTTCTATCGGCTCGATGACAGCGATTTTTAGTTGCAAATGTGAAAGTGCTAGCGCTGCGGTTGCACCCGCCATTCCTCCACCAGCAATGATGATATCAAATTTTTTCATTTGTATTCTGTATTCTGTATTCTGTATTCTGTATTCTGTATTCTGTATTCTGTATTCTGTATTCTGTATTCTGTAACCAATTGGTTCAAAATAATATTTAACCCGCCATTAACTTTTCAATTGCTTTAAGCTCTTTCGTCGCATTTTTTGATAAAACATCATGACCTTTTTTGGTGACTAGAACATCGTCTTCAATCCGCACTCCGATACCCCACCACTTTTTATCCAGCTCTTTAGTTTTTGGCGCGAAATACAGTCCCGGCTCAACAGTTAGAACCATCCCTTCTTCCAAAATTCTTGGCTCTTTATCAATTAAATAATCGCCCACATCGTGCACATCTAAACCAAGCCAATGTCCGGTTTTATGCATATAAAAAGTTTTGTAAGCTTCTTCATCAATCAGAGTATCAAGTTTGCCTTTTAAGATCCCCATTTTTATCAATCCTTGAGTTAACACTCTGACAGCCGCATCATGTGGTGCTGTCCAGGTATTGCCTGGTTTGATCTGTTTGATGGCTTGTTTATTGGCTTTTAAAACCCATTCATAAACTTGTTTTTGTTCATTGTTATATTTTCCGTTAATAGGAAAAGTTCGTGTGATATCTGCAGCATAACCATTTAATTCAGCGCCTGCATCAATAAGTAATAACTCTCCGTCTTTTAGCTCACAATCATTTTCAACATAGTGCAAAATACAGGCGTTTTCACCGCCAGCGACAATCGAATTATAAGCTTCAAAACGCGCACCTTGTTTTGCAAATTGATATTTTAGTTCCGCTTCAATTTCCAGTTCATTCATTCCAACCTTACACTTTTTCATGGCTTGAATATGAGCTTTAGCTGAAAGCTCGGCGACTTTTCGCATGATTTCAATCTCAGCTTTGCTTTTAAATAGACGCATATCATGCAGCACATGGCTTAAATCAATCAGCTCTCCTGGTGGATGTGCACCTTGTTTGACCTGTGAGCGAAGCGTATTAATCCAGCCCATGATCCGGTTATCAAATTCAGCGTGATTACCAAATTCGTAATAGATCCTCTCCCGCCCTTCCATCAAGCCGGGCAAGATGTCATCTATATCGTCAATTGGAAACGCATCATCACAACCAAATTGTTTTTTGGCACCAGCCTGACCATAACGCCGCCCATGCCAGGTTTCCATCACTTCATCTTTTTCGCGGCAAAAAATAATATACTCGCCTTGCTCTCTTCCAGGCAATAAAACAATGACCGACTCAGGCTCAGGAAAAGCAGAAAGGTAATGGAAATCGCTATGTTGACGAAAGCGAAAATCAGTATCACGACTACGCAATTGTTCGGCAGATGAAGGCAAAATAGCAATCGAATTATTACCCATAAAATTCATCAATTTACGTCTTCGGCGAGCAAATTCTGCTTTTTTTATCATTGGGTTATCTCGGTTTTTCTTCGACCTCTCCCTTACGGAGAAAGCAAGGGATCGTGTTTATAAGTTTTTAATGATAAGTCTCACTTCCACTCACATTGGCTTTCATCGTCTGTTGTTTAACCACCAGCTCTAAATAAATCAATTGTACTGCGACTTTAACATGCTCAATAACTACAAGCAGGTCATTCTGCGATGCTTCATCATCTTCTTGCGATAATTGCATCATCGAAATTTCGCTAATATCTTGCAACGACTCCTGAATTTCATTCTTTTTTGCTAAGCTGTCACCTATCTGTAGTCCGAAACCTAACAAAAACCCCTGGCACCACAAAGAGACTGATTCAAGCCTGTCAATCATTGGGTAGTCGTTATCTGGGATCAAAATAGGCGCTAACTCGTCTTGTTCAACTAGAGCTCGTTGACTTTCGAGCGCAACAGAATCTGCTGCTGATTTTGCTTCAACAGGTAACATTTGACCATCATTCGCGGCGCTCACCAGGTTTTTTTCCCAGCTACCATTTGCAGGCTCTAAACCAGCGCAAATCATGCCGACTAGAATGCCTTGAAACTCCGAGGCGGTAATTTCACAATCGGCTTCTGCTAATACCTCATCAAAAGATTCATATAGATTTTCAGCGTTTTGCACAAAATCGTTCATTTTTATCGCTCAATTACCCAATATTGGTTAAATTATGACATTTTTAAGCATTATACCATTGACCATTGACTGGATGCGCTTTATATTAAAATCATGCTAAAAAACAATGGTTTGCCATGACAACCTCAAATCTTTCGCAACTTGAAGGAAGCCTTTCAAAGCTTTTGCAATCCTTCGAGGCACTACAGTCAGAAAATCGACAATTGCGACTTGATCGTCAAAACTTGCTAGATAAAAACAAACTAGCCAGCGGCAAGATAGAAGCAATGATCGAAAAGCTGAAGGAAATCAGTTAATGGCTGAAAGTAAACCTGTCAGTATTCACATCATGGGCAACGAATATCACGTTGCCAGCCCAGCCGATGAAGAGTCCAAACTGCAAGAAGCTGCAAAAGCTCTCGACAAGCGTATGCGGGAGATTAAAAAAGGTGGACGCATCATGGGGCTAGAGCGAGTCGCAGTAATGGCAGCTCTTAATTTGTCCTACGAATTAATGCACGGCGAATCATCCAACGCCGAAGAAACCAGCGAAATCAATCAGCGCATTCAAAAACTTCAAGAAAAGGTTGATAACGCGCTAGCATCCAATGCCCAATCGGAGTTAATATAAAGTTTCTGCCTGCCTTGTTCGCGCAGCTGATGTAGTCCATGAGCCGATAATCTCATCCCAGGGTGATCTTGTTGATTTTTGGTGAGCAAGTCCGAACGAGCAGCTCGCTTGGATCGGAAAGCCTAAATTAAATCGCGGATTTCCCACCTGAACCTTCGGGTTCTTGGGCGAGAACAGCAAACGGCAAGGTGGGTAGAGTCTCTTCAATTTTTGCTGTAAAATCCCTACAGAGTAATAAATACAGGCTGTAAAGAAATCAAATGACTCTCTTCATTCGATAAGTTTGTTTCTCGAATAATCTCAGCTCCTTAAAAAACCTGCCGCTCACCATGAGTTTTCTATATGATTATCAAGTCTTTAATTGCCGCTCAAAGGCTTTTAATCGCTGGCTCACTCGACTGTAGTGACAGCCCAAATACTCTCCGATTTGTCTTTGGCTATAACCACCCGAATAATAAGCTTCTGCTATGGCTTTTTCTTCCTCATATTTCCGAAAATAAGTCGAAAGCGCATACACTTTTCTTCGTTGTTTCCTGGGGATTTCCGATAGGTCTTTCTGTTGGTCTTTGGGGAGTTTACTCAGTGCTTTGGTGACAAATTGCTCACTTCCCAAAACAAGCTGCCCCTGTAAATTGACTAAAGGCGAGCTGTTACCGATCCCTTCTTCAACAAACGTTCGATATTTATCGATTGCTCGCTTTTTTTGTTTCGAAAATTGACTCAACATCCAATTAACTTCTAACCATTCACCCGCTTCATAATAGCCAATCATGGCTCGATAACTGCTCCAGGGATAATCATACGGATCATTCACCATCTTTGCTCTCACCGGATTCAGTACAATATAGCGACTTAGTTCTAAAAGATAGCTCCCACGCTCCACCAAAATAGCTTTAAATCGCCCCTGAAATAAATGACCATAGCGTTTTTCTTTGCGGGTATTGTTGTACCACTGAGTATACACGCCGTTCACGTGCCGCATACCTTTTGACAACGAGGCTTCTCTGGTTTCTAGTAATAAGTGATAATGATTGTCCATCAAGCAATAGGCATAAACGCCCCATTGGTGCCTTTTGCAAGCTTGTTCAAGAATGGTTAAAAATTGGTAGCGATCGACTTTTGTTTCATAGATAGGCTGGCGATCATTCCCTCTTGAGGTGATGTGATAAACCGCACCCGGATATTCGATTCGGATTTGTCTTGCCATGATCAATAGAATATCAAAGCAGGTTCATCGTGGCAATTAAAGACTTGACCCCATTCATTCGTAATCTTTCCCTGTGACATCATCTTTACCACATAAAAAAGCTCGTCTAACGCAACGGTTAATGCAGTGATAATACGGCGTCACCGATAAATCGATGAGTTGCTCGCGGGATATGGTCATGAATTAGCTCCTTTTTAGGGATTTCTAGGGTATTATAATTTTCTTCAAACTTCAATAAATGACTGTCCAATTATTTTCATCAATAAATGACTGTCCAATTATTTTTTCGGAATGTAGCAGCTTTATTCTGTTAAAACCGCTGACAACGCAGCAGCCATTTCTGAATGATCAGCACACCCGACTCCAGAATACACTTTATACTCGCCTGTCTCTTTGTATATTTCAGCAATTTCAATTACAAGTTTTTTAGCTTCTAGAGGTACATCATCAAGGATCGCCTCATCATCAAAAGCGACGACATGCTTTGAAATCGTGAAGGCTACAGTTTGCATATCTAAGTTATCTTTAGATACTAACCCAAGTAAGTGTCTAATTTCATTAATAGAGCTTTCTTTGTTGCTCATCATTAACCTCCTCCTTTTTGAAGCGCTCTAAATGCTTTTAACATTGCATCTCCTTCAAAAACGGCATCGTAATGCAAATTATTAAGTTTATTTGGTCTTACCAAATCAAAGTAATTATTGGAGGAAATTGGATTATGTGCTAAATATCTAAGTTCTTCTATCTCAAATATTTCATGGGACAATACCTGAGCGATTGATTCATCACTATCAAATACGTCTTTTTTCACGTAAACAGGAATTTTTAACTCTCCGTTTGCCAAAGTACTTTGGATATTATTCTTAAAGGAAACACTCCTAACACCTGATGAAACGTTTCCATAAGTAGCATCGAAATGACCGCCCAATAATTCAACTCTTCTTTGATAAGCAACATCATCTAATGAAATAAAGTGATATTCGTCTAGTTGATTTTTATCAAATCCTAATCTCTGTAAAATACCTTTCGCTTGCTCGGGGGTTCTTGTTGCTGCTTTGCCATATAGTTCAAGGTTAGTTCTTGGTTTAATTCCATGAACATATAATCCATCTAAGAATGCAGCCCCACCAATCCTCGAGTTTTGAACATCAAATAAATCAGACTTATTCCCTCTAATCAAAGCTCCCGATAAAGATGATTGAATAGATTTATATCCAAGCAACAACCCACCAATTTCAATTCCAGCTTGTATTGTACCACCTAGTATCGTCGTCGCACCATCACCCACCAAACCAACCGAGAAATCCCTCGTCGGCGTAAACACATTTTTTTGAAGGAATCCTCCTGTAGGTGCGAAAACATTCTCAACAGCCCAAAGCGCGCCGTCACTTGTGAGCTCCAACCCAAATCGTTCAGTGTAAGATTTTTGAATACTAACTGCCGAGCATTTATAGGGTCAAGTCTTTAATTGCCGCTCAAAGGCTTTCAATCGCTTTATCTTCCCCATATTTCCTAAAATAAGTCGAAAGCGCATACATTTTTCTTCGTTGTTTCCTGGGTATTTCTGATAGGTCTTTCTGTTGGTCCTTGGGGAGTTTACTCAGGAATCAAAGGGGGCAGAGACTGAGCGATCCCCATGACTACTGTATAATTGTTAAGCAATATTTATTTGCACTATCAGTGTTTTTATCCGTTCAAATGCAAGCGTAATATCGTACTCATTTAATTTTAAGTGTCGATCTTTTAATACTCTCAGACCAATATATTGATAGCAAAGCACATTACGCTCTTTAATTGAATTTACTTGATACCTTAGATGCTTGCCCAGTAGTTTAACTGCCACGCCTAATAGAAAAAGAACAAATTGTGCGATTATCGAAATAAGCAGTAGCACTTCGATCCGCTTTTGTTTTCGTGAATTGCTTTGATTGAAATTGAATCCTGTTTTCAAATCACTAAAACTTTCCTCAATTTGCATTCTTGATTTATAAATCTTAACGACACGCTTGGTGAAACTGGTTTCATTCGAAGATAACGATGTGGCTAACAACCAAGGTTCACGTTCTTTCGCAGCGTTAGAAAGTGATTTCTTACATCTTCTTGCACGTTCACCAGTTGCAACCAAATCTTTTCTGCCCCTTTTTTCTTTTTTGTAAATAACCATATCACATGCGATCGGATCACGCCGACTCATTTGATAATATCCTAAACTTTTGGTGTAGCGCTCGCTTGTTGATAAAAATTTTTAATTTGAAGATCTTCGGTTGTGTCACTATTAATATTTCTTCCAAGACTAGTGACAGATAAATCTGCACCTGAAATCAAACTAGTGATCGGAATGTTCAACTATATCAACAGTCTTACTGAGTTAAATTCATAGGCATATATTTTAATTATTATTTTTGTACTCGGAAATGTTCTTACAATTTGGTTTTTTTATGATTTTTTTCAAACCTAATAAAAGCTACCAAAAAATGGGATGAAGAACGAGCTAAAAAGACCGAAATAAACTAAATAGCTTAAACAACAAAAATTTTAAAGAATAAAATTCTCACAAATAAATAATCCTCTGATTAATTCGAGACTCACTTCGCATCACTTAAACTATAAACGATAGCCTATTGTTATTGCTCAGTACTTTTTATAGTGTGGGCTTTGATCAAACCTTATTGCGGTCTTCATACTAATGGATTGGTATAAGAATAAAGTTAGATATTTAGGGTAAAAAATTGTTCAATTTAAACCACCAATAGCTAACAGGGAGTTTTTAATATGTTCAAATATTCTACCGTGCGAACTTTGATTGGTTCGACCTTATTTACTTCAACTATACTTTTCACGGCGTCGGCGCAAGCTGACCTAAGACAATCAATCCTTGATGGACTGCAACCTGATTGTGAAACCGCGACCAACTCAGCAAAGTGCCGAGTTAATACCAAGGTTCAGTTGCCGCTGAGCCAAGTACCTGTCCCAGAACCTTCAAACCTGTACGATTTTGTGAAAAACAAACAAAGAGCGATTGAGTTAGGTAAGGCGCTTTTTTGGGATATGCAAGTTGGCAGCGATGGGGTTCAAGCTTGCGCCAGCTGTCACTTTAACGCGGGTGCCGATTCACGCTCAAAAAACCAGCTTAGCCCCGGTATTCTTAATTCTGAACGCGACCCAGCGACAGGCGAGATCACCAATGTAAAAGATGTCACTTTTGAAGCAGGAAAAGCAGCCAACTACCAGCTTAGCATCGGCGATTTTCCGCATCACAAGTTAACTGACAACACGCTTTTTACCACCGCCACTTTAACCGATGTATTGGGTGCAGTTAATACTTATTCAACTAATGTTACCAGAGATACCAATGATGTCACTTCGTCACAAGGCGTGCATTTTTCTGAGTTTCAAAGCGCCTCAACGGGAGAAGTTGTGGATGAAACACAAGTAGTACCTGATGAAGATGGTTTTCTTGTCAGTGGGATCAATACCCGCCGAGTTGAACCTCGTAATACCCCAACAATGATCAATGCAGTTTTTAATCATCGAAACTTTTGGGACGGGCGAGCGTCGGCTAACTTCAATGGCGTCAATAATTTGGGTGAACGTGACGCTTTTGCTTACGTTTACCAAAAAAACATCAACACTGGAGGCTTGTCCGCCGTTAATGTTGTCATTGACAAGGGCTCATTGGCGTCTCAGGCAATGGATCCTCCTGTCAGCAAATTTGAAATGTCTGCCGATGGTCGAACTTGGGAAGAGATCGGTGACAAATTGACGACCTCTGAACTTGGGCGGCAAAAGGGTAAACGAGTAGTTCGTTTGCGTCCTCTGGCTACGCAAAAAGTTGATCCAACTGATAGCGTGTTGGGACAATTGAGCGCTCATCCAAGAGCCGGTTTAAAAACGCCCAATTACGATTTAATGATCCGCCGCGCATTCCGCCCTGAATGGTGGTCTTCAAGTGAATATGTAAGGATCAATGCAGATAAAACCAGAACTATCGTACCTAGAAAGGAAGGCGATAATGACTATGCGCAAATGGAAATTAATTTCTCACTTTTCTTTGGATTGGCAGTACAACTCTATCAAGCTACGCTAGTTGCCGATCAAACGCCATTTGATGCCTGGTTAGCGGGTGATAACAACGCTTTATCAACGGAAGAAATTGTGGGGTTTTTTATAGCTCATGATGAAGCCCGCTGCCTCAACTGTCATGGCGGTCCAGAACTCACCTTTGCCTCACACACTCAAATTGAAGGATTAAAACTGGGGAACGTTGAAATCGTCCCATCACAAGGGGTAACCCGTGTTCGTCGCAATAACCTCATTGACGAAGGATTTAACAATATAGGTGTGCGACCAACCCTTGAAGATTTAGGCGTAGGGAGTGATACCCGGTTAGGCTCACTTAGTTTCGCGCGTCGTACTCATGAAGGAGAAATCAACAATCCGCATATCGATGATACCAGCGAACAGAGTAAGGCTTTGGGCGCTGATGGAGCATTTAAGATCCCTGGTTTGCGCAATGTTGAGCTAACGGCACCTTACTTTCACAATGGCGGCGAAAGCACCTTGGAAGATGTGATTGATTTTTACTTTCGCGGCGGTAATTTCCGTAAATATGCTCCAACTTTATTAACCGATTGCGCTAGTACAATTCCTCAAGGAGATGCTCGTTTGGTGGATCATCCTGTTCAAGGTTTTAATGTCGACCGCACGGAAGAGGTCATTATCACCGGGCTAGGTATACTACGTGGGCCAATGGCTAACTCTGGACCAGGCTCTGTCACGCCACCAGGCGGAGATTGTGATCCTAATGATCCGGATAATTTGGCAACAGGAGCAACTGATCCATTTGATGGCTTAGACGCGGCTGACCGGACTAATCTTGTTCTGTGGTTAAAATCTCTGACCGACGAGCGCGTAGTCAGCGAATCTGCACCATTTGATCATCCTCAATTATTTGTACCGAGCGGTCACCCCGGTGATCACACCCAAGTAACCGATGACGGAACTGGTAGAGCTATTGACGGTAGCTTGATTGAGATCCCAGCGACGGGTGTTTTGGGTACTGGTGTCGTTCAAGCCACTTTTGAGGAAGGTTTAGTGCCCTAGTGATCCGCCAAATAAAAGCCAGCTGGCGTGTAGCTATACGCGCCACCTTTTTTATCAAAAAAAGCTAATTCAATCAATTTATGAACCCGAAAACATTTACCTCACAATTCCACCTTATTCTAAAAACTAAAAATACATCTTCTGGCTCTAGGTGCTACACTCAAATTTAGCTACTCTCTCTGAAACATGGAAAAGATGTCTCAATGACCGACAATCAATCAAAAAAATCAGACATAAGACAATCCATTCGCACTAAACGAAACTCATTACAAGCAACTGAAAAGAGCCTTGCTAGAAGCCAAATTTTAAGCCAACTCGAAGAACACCAAGTCCTTAAACAATCCAAAAATATCGCTTGTTTTCTTTCGTTTGATGGCGAAATCCCGACTCAAGCAATTATTCAACATATTTGTAAACAAGATAAAAATTGCTACCTGCCCAAGTTAAAACCGAATAAACCTAACCAGCTGTGGTTTATGCCTTACCAACTAGGCACAAAATTAGTACCCAATCGATTTAATATTCCAGAAGTTGATCTTTTGCCCAATCACGCGATTGCTACCTCAAAACTCGATCTGGTATTGATGCCACTGGTTGCTTTTACTATAAAAGGGCAACGTTTGGGAATGGGGGGAGGCTTCTACGATGCAACATTTGCGCACCTTAAAGAGGCGAAGAAAAAACCAATATTTATAGGGTTAGGGTATGACTTTCAGTTGATTGATGAGATCCCCGAAGATCCCTGGGATATACCGCTAGACGGTGTGTGCACACCCAATCGATTTTACACTTTCCAATAAAAACCCGAAATTCAGGCACAAAAAAAGCCTTCATATAACGTGAAAGCTTTCAATTAAGAGCTATTTACACTCAATACTAACTCATCTGTATATTCTTTGATGCCATCCACCACAACCCATGGAGTGGCTTACTGCTAGTTATTTAGATTCTGAAATATAAGTTTCTGTCTGCACATCAGCGGCACTAGCGCCACCTAAGCTCGATAAAATCATTCCTAGACCTAATAACGCCGCCAGTACGACTAAAATATCTGGTTTACGTTTCATTTTTGGTTCTCCGCTATTGCCCTAACCTAATTGTTGGTGGCTTTTTTATTATTCAGCTGGAGTCCATAGCCGTTAACAGGCTTCCGTGCACCTGTTTTCATAAAACCACTTTATGTAACAGGGTCTGTAACATTACTATCATTCTAGTTAAGGATCAAATTAGAGTGACAAAAAATTGGCTAAATTTGATCTAGTTCTCATAATCTTTTCAAAGACTTAAGGCTTTTTAGGTCAACACGCCAAAATTACCCTCTAATCCGGTTTAAGATCAGCGCAAATCATGCTTTAATAACTCTAAATCAGTTTTAACTGGGTCGATTAGCTTATGGACAACCAATTAGCACTTAAGTTCGATGCTGCAAAAGCAGCGTTAAAATATATTCAAGATGACGAAATCATTGGAATTGGCACTGGATCAACGGTTAATTGCTTTATCGAGCTATTAAAAGATCATAAACAGCGGATTAAAGCGGCTGTTTCCAGCTCAGTGGCATCCACAAAAAAACTCGAAGCGCTAGGCATAGAAGTCATAGATTTAAATGACGCTGCCTGTATTCCTGTTTACGTCGATGGCGCAGATGAATCTAATCATGAACTTGAGCTAATAAAAGGCGGTGGCGGCGCACTTAGCCGTGAAAAAATTATCGCCGCAGTTGCAGACAAGTTCGTGTGCATTGCCGATGAATCAAAATACGTTAAAACACTCGGCGAATTTCCACTACCGATAGAAGTACTTCCAATGTCTCGTAGTTATGTGGCGCGAGAATTGGTAAAACTCGGTGGCGATCCTGTTTATCGACATGGGTTTGTAACTGACAATGGGAATGTGATACTGGATCTGCATAATCTTGAAATTTCACAGGCAAAAATTCTCGAATCAAAAATTAACCAAATAACGGGCGTGGTTACCAATGGATTATTCGCTCAACGCCCGGCAGATCATTTGATTTTAGCAACTAGTAATGGAATTCAAGAATTTTAAAATATATTGCCTGTGAGTTAATCTTGGCTAAGAATACTTGAAACTCGTTTCTTGTAATTATTATGACAAGACAAACATCCATCGATTAATTGATGGTAGTTAGACACGATACTTTTCATATCATTCTCTTTCGCCGCTTTTGCAATTTGCACAGCTGTGTTATGCACTTTCATATCATGACCCTTAAAAGTTGGCATTTCAGTACCCAAGTTTTTCATCACTTTTTGCATGGTTTCTTTTCCAGGGGTCGGATGATCTGCAATATTACCTGCGGCTAATTCTATTTTCTTGTAGTCCTCTAAAAATATCCCTTCATTTAGTAGTTGTGTATCCTTTAAAAGACCATTCATCACCAACTTTAATCGATTTGTTTCTTGCGCGAATACTGAGCTCGGCGCTAAAATTACAATCGATAAGGCTAGCGCAATTGACTTAGCGTTAAATGTTTTTATATTAGTTTTCATACTTTTACTCCACAATAATTAAAAAAAATAATTAGAAATTTAATCTATTCCTTTTTCTGTAAATCCAAAATCTTCTAAAACAGAATACAAACAAGGGATCACAAAAAGTACTAACACAGTAGAAGTCGCAATTCCAAAAACTATGCTAGTTGCCAGCGGGATCAATATTTGTGCCTGTAAACTCGTTTCAAATAATAATGGTGACATGCCAACAATAGTCGTTAACGATGTCAACACTACAGCTCTGAACCGATCATAACTTGCTTGAGCCGCTGCATCGTGAACGCTCATTCCTTCAGAAGTGCGTCTTTTGACAAACTCAACTAATAGAATAGAATCGTTGACAACGATCCCTCCGAGTGACACAAATCCCATCATTGATGGCATAGTAAACTGCATTCCCATAATTAGGTGTCCCCAAATTACTCCTATGAGTGCCATCGGAATGGCTGCGATCACTATGATCGGTTCAATATAACTTTTGAATTGAAAAGATAACAGGATAAACACACCAAAAAGACCAACAATAAAGGTTTTCATCATCGATTGTTGAGTCGTTCCAGAGTTTTTAACTTCACCTTCAAAAGAATAATCAAGTTCGGGATATTTTTCATTTAAGATAGGTAACCACCGCTTACTCACATCTGCCAATAATTGTTTAGTATTGTTTTTATCGACATCTATATCTCCATATACTGTCACCGTTCTTTGATTATTCACTCGGCTAATTCTAGAGTACCCACGTGTTGCCTCGACTTCAACGACACTGGATAAGGGAATAACTACTTTCGTTTGCGGGTGAATAATCGGAAAAGTATCAAAATCTATATATTCATCTTTCGACTTTTCATCCAATTTAACAGTCACTTCAAAGGTATCTAAATCGACGTTCGTTTCAGTAATCTTGTTACCCTGATAACCTGATCTTAATTGATTTGCTATGGTCAACGCATCCAGCCCTAAATTTGTCGCCCCCTCCTTTAACGTAATTGAATACTCCGGCTTACCAGGGCGTAAATCGTCATGTAAATTTTCTACGCCTGGATAACCAGACAACCAGCTTTGCAACTCATACGAGGCTTCTGATAAACGCTCTAAATTATCACCTTTTAGACGTATCTCTATCGCCTGACCACTCGGACCTATCGCGGGCTCTTTAAATGAAATCGATTTAGCTTCGGGGATCAGTCCTGTATGCTTTCTCCAAAAATCAATAAAGTTCTGCAACCTGGTTTGTCTTGATTCTGCCGTTAGTAAATCTACCGTAATCGTTGCTAAATGTGGACCAACTTCATATGCGTCTGCATTCTCATTGTAACTAACATTAATTGCTTTGATTAACTTTTGTTTTTCATCCTTTTGAAACTCTATTTGAGTTTTTTCAAGCGCCTCTAGTAATTGCCCAACAATAAGTTCCGTTTTAACTAATGGTGTTCCCGCAGGCATCAAAATTCTCGCTTGAACCAAATCACCTTCTATACTTGGAAACGCTGAGAATTTTAGTATTCCTGAGACAAACATACTTGCCGATATAAAAAAGACAAAAAGCACAGCGCCTATCGCTGCATAGCGGAACTTTATTAACTTTTTTACTAATCGAAAAAAATACTGTCGTATCGATTCGAACTTCTTCTCAAAAGATATTCTAAAATTTGAATCACTTTTTTTGCTAGCATGAGATAGTGAGTGATTTAAATGATTAGGTAATATAAAAAACGCCTCTATCAAAGATACTGAGATTACCGTCAATAACACAATGGGAATGACTTTCAGAATTTGCCCCAAGTCACCTTCTATAAAGACAAGTCCAACAAAAATACATGCCGTTGTTAAAAATGAAGAAATAACCCCCCGCGAGACAATTTTCGTTCCTTCGACCGCAGCTTCAACAGGTGAAAGACCTTTTTTGATTTGGCTCCCAATCGATTCCGAAATTACTATTGCATCATCCATCAATATTCCTAAAGATAGAAGCAACGCCACCATTGAAAACATATTAATTGAGATCCCCATTTGATGCATAAGAAACATACTTGCCAAAAAGGAAACAGGAAGCCCCATAACAACCCAAAATGCATATCGAATATTAAAAAATAACCACATCACAGAGAAAACCAAAATCAACCCTTGCCATGCATTGCTCACTAATAAATTGATCCGGTCTTTCACAATACTGGTGAAATCCTGAGTAAGTTCTATATCAATACCCGCTGGTAGTTTAGCTCGCTCAACGTCTATTATTTTTTCCACAGCTTGTAATACTCGTAAGCTATCATCAGTGGTGTTTTTATTGATTTTTAGCAAGGCCGCTGACTTACCATTGAAAGTCACTTTTTGCTCTGCGAATTCGAAAGTGTCGCCAATTTTTGCAATATCACCTAACCGCACTTCACTGCCACTTTGTCCACTGGTAATGATTAAATCAGCAAGTGCGCTAGTAGTTTTCCGTTCATCACTAAACCTTAATTGAACTTCACGAAAACTAGTTTCAATAGCGCCAACAGGTAAGTCAACATCCTGCTTGCCAATCACATTGGCAATATCTTGCAGACTCAACCCATATTTTCTTAAATTATAATCTGGTATTTCTATTAACAGTTGTCGCTCTGAAAAGCCTTGAATTTCTACCAGCGGAATTTCAGGATCTCGTAATAAAACCTGCTTTAATTTTTCAGCAAGAAACTTTAATTCTGGGCGCGGTAAATCAGCAGTGACAGCAACTGAAATGACGTTTTGAGTACGTCCTACTTCAGAAACAATTGCAGGTTCTGCGACATCAGGAAAATCGCTGATACTATCCACAGCGCTATTTATATCATCCATGAATTTTACAAAATCTCCCTGCTCGAGCATTTTGACTTTCATGAGCGCTAAATTCTGTCGAGCCTGACAAATTTTTTCTTCAACAAAACTAATTCCATCTAACGCATCCTCTAGAACCAGACAAATGCCTTGCTCCACATCAAAAGGTGTCGCACCAGGATAAGTAACACTTATCTCAACCGAGTATGCTTTTACCTCTGGAAATGTCTCTCGGTTGAGCTGCGATACTGATGCAATACCGAGCATCATCAGCAACAACATAAGTAAATTACCCGCCGTAGGATGGCTAACAAAAAAGCGAATCATTGCGCTGCTCCGAGCCATTGATCCATTTGCTGATTGGCTCGCACATCGATAATTGGTGTCAACTCCATTCCCGAGACCGCAGGAAAAACGTCCGAAGTGATAAGCCTGTCACCCTCTTCAATCTGTTTATCAAGCTGATGTTCGGCATCTAGTAATACTAATTCTCCGTGGTATTGCAGATTCGTCAGGGTAATTCTTTTCAACTGATTGCTCTTAGAAACTAAATAGATTTGATCCTCATGAAGGGCATACCGGGGGATCACCATTGTTTCGAGCGGCGCACCATGCAACGAAACTTTTACATACATTCCTTGTAAAAGTGGTGGCTTTTTACCAGGGTCTAAACGTCTATAGCTATCCTTAACAGTGACGACAACACCCACAGTACGACTTTTCGAGTCTAAATTATCATTAAATCTCTCAACCTTTCCCGACCAACTTGAAAAATTGCCACTCACTTCATGTACTTCGGCTGTTAGGCTAAGTGACTCTAAAACTTGGGACATACTTGGGATTTCTTCAGTATTTTCGAAATTCAGCTTATTTGGATCGAAATTTTTAGCGAATAACCCAAACTGATCCATCGGAAACTGAGCGTTAATCATTACTTTGTCTAAGCCCGATGCATCAAAAAGTTGAACACCCGTTTGCACGTATTGATCTTGTTCTGTATAAACTTGACTAACTCGCCCGTTAAAGGGAATCGTAATTTGAGTTCGTTCCAAATCACGTTCACTTTTTCGTAATTTAGCTTTTGATATTTCCAGTTGCGCTTTCATTACTTCTAGCGTTGATGGAAGAGTAGTTTGCTCATTCTTTAATTTTTGTAGTTCTTGTTTTTGTTGTAATAGGCTTTGTTTTTCCGCATCAAGTTTTGATTGTGAAACAGCGCCTGATTTTTGAAGTTTCTGTAATCGATTATATTCTTTTTCTCTTACTGCTAATTTTTCTAACGACAGCTTTAGCTCGAGTTCATTATTTTCTATCTTTAAGCCCATCTCCTTTAAATTAGCCTCATTAGCTAGCAGATCGGCTTGTGACTGTTTAAGCTGGAGCAAATAGTCCTTATCATCTATTTGCAGTAATAATGTATCTTTGGCAAAAATTTCTCCTTTTTTTAGTTTGGGATGAATATAAGTAACGCGCCCGGTAACTTCCGCCTTAGCCTGCAAAGATAAATCAGGCTGCACCGTTCCGTATCCAACAATTTTTGGTCTCAAGCTGTGGTTTTTTATTTCGATATAGTTAACTGCAACACTGGGACGTTTTGAGTCATTGTGCGCCATTTCAGGTTTAGATTTGATAATTATAATCATAACCAATAAACCAATACCTGCTATCAATATTAAAGCTACTTTACGCTGCAAAAAATCCGCTAGTGAAATATTTTTTATATTGGAAAACATAAGTTAACCTCCTTGAACTTTGTAATTATCATCAATTGCAGTTCCGCAACCTAATATAAACTGTGAATAAACGTGTGTAGCCCATTCTTCAGACCTAAGCTCATCATCACTGATATTCCAAGCTAGCTCTCGTACACCTTTACCAACAAAGGGTGTAATGATCATTGATACAAGAGAGAAGGCCGCATATTTTGCCTTTTTATCATCCTTAATTGCTGTATTCATTTTAATCAAATTGGGTAAAAAACCCGCCATTCGCTTCGGAAACCTTTCAATAAACGCTCTACCCAATTTCGAGTTTTCAGGTGCCATCTCATCGTGTACTAATCTGGCAATACTGTTATTTGCTGATAACATTTTTATCATCGTTTCAACAAACCGTCGAATTGGTTCTTTCTCTAGCGCAATTTTTCGCATATTAACGAAATGCTTTTCCGATAAAACATCAAGTAGCGCGATAAATAAACCTTCTTTATTTCCAAAGTAATAGCTCACCATCGCAGAGTTGACCTCCGCTTGAGTCGCTAACTCTCTAATTGTGATGTCCCGATAAGACTTGAGTGACAATAACGCTTCAGCTGCTTTGATCAATTTTTCTTTTTGCAACCGCTGCTTGGCAGGATCAGCTGGGCGACCTCTCGCTGTTGACTTAGTCATAAGCACCAAAACATTTAATTAATCGATTGATTAATTAAATAGTAAAAAGCTCATGAATGCAATCACTTTATTTAGATTTGCTCAATAACTGCACGCTTACATTGATCTAGATCCTGTCTATTAGATGATTTATCGAGTATGCTGTACTTGTCGCATACTCACATCGAATTTGAATGGATAACAAGCGAGATAGTCAGTCTTTAGAAGAAATCCAAAATTGGACGATGGTTTTCCCCAACCAGGCTAACCCTAATGGCAATATGTTTGGTGGAGATCTGCTCGCCATTATGGATACCACCGCCGCTATGGCTGCAAAACGTTTCTGTCAAATGGATATTTCAACCATTTCGGTTGAAGCTGTTCACTTTGCTAAACCCTGTTTTGTTGGCGATAACCTAAAAACGACTGCAAAAGTTATAGGTGTAGGTCAAACCTCCATGATGGTAAAGGCTGAATCATACCGTGATATCGGCGAAAACCGCCTTGAAAAGTGCGTCAGCGCGTTTTTTACTCTTGTGGCTTTTGATAAAGATAGACAACTTGCACAAGTTCCCACCTTAGATCACTCACAAATAAAAAAGTCTGATAGGCAATTGGCTCGCATAGTTAAAGAATCAGCTAAACAACGTAATTTTCTTATAAATGAAATTTGACAACACCATATGGGAGTCTATTCTTAATGTAATCAATTAATTAATCCTAAACAAAGGCAGAGTCTGGTAGTACATCAATCGATTGGTTTAGCATCAAAATAACGGCTCTTATACCCATCAGACCACCCATAAAGCACTACCCAATAACATTAAACCTTTAATGGATGGAGAATATGGCAAAAAAAGTTGGTTTTTATATGATGGACAAGCGAGAAGAAGATCGCTTGCGTATCGTATTTAAAATGGTCTTTAAAGAAAAGTGCATCAACACCGCTATAGAAGATGCCAGCGTAGTTATAGTCAGCGTCGAAGATCAGGACGCCAAGAGCATACTCAATGACTTTAAAAACGCTTACCCTGATAAGCCAGCGATTATTCTGGCGAATAAAGCTGTGGAAATAGATGGTACCATTTGCCTAACACGACCCTGTAAAATGCCACTTTTACAAAAAGCGATCGAAGACGCAGCCGCCCCAGTAAATCAAAAACAACCTGCAAAAAAAGCTGCCGTAATTGCCCGTAATACAGCAAATTCATTACAAGAAAAACTCGCATCCAAGGCAAAAACTAAAACCAATCGACGAACTACCAGCCTCACTACTCACGAAAGTATTTATTATAACCCTGAAAGCTTCTTACAGGGTAAAGTAACCAAGGCCATAAAAAGTGCTAACTCGGAAAATAAAAGTGTATTTTTACGTTGTTGGTCTCATCGATGGGTCGTTGTTAGCCCATCAACCGGTTTCTTAATAGAAAATATTAAAGAACGACAGCTCGCTAACCTTGGACTTATCAACGTCGATAGCGATGTCATATTCAGCGAAGAGACCTTTACAGAAAAACAAATGGCTGATATGTCAGAAACCCCTGTTAATGAAGTAAAGGTAACACCTATCGGCAAGTTTCTTTGGGACATTACGGTAAGGACTGCGCGCGGAAGAATTCCAACAGGCACGGATCAAGATGAACTTTACATACTTGAAAAGTGGCCCAACTTAACTCGACTGGCCAGAATAAGGAACTCCATGAGAATTAGCGCCTCATGGGTTGATCAATCTAAGTCAATCAAACAAGTTACTCAACAATTGAATATTCCCATAGAAGATGTTTATACCTTTTTCAGCGCCGCTGCTGAAATTGGTCTACTAAAGTCAGTTGGTAATAAAATCGTCAAAATTGCTGAGCCAAACAAAGAAAATCAAAACAAAAAAGGTTTATTTTCTTCCATATTACGCAAGCTGAGTGGGAAATAACGAGTTTATATTTTAGCAGCTGATCAATTCGTCGTAACAATAGATTATTAGAGTCATTATGTTTGATAAAAGTGTAGCAAAGATTATATTTACTGGTCCCGTCGGTGCTGGCAAAACTACTGCAATTAACGCTCTTAGCGATACGCCGGTAATTTCAACCGAGCAAGTTGCAACAGATGATGTAAAAAATCGTAAGGAAAAAACCACTGTTGCAATGGACTATGGAATGATCAAGCTAGAAAATGGCGAAAGCATTCACCTGTATGGCACGCCTGGGCAAGAGCGCTTTAATTTTATGTGGGAAATTTTGGTTAATAATGCGCTCGGGGTCATTATCTTAGTCGATAACGCCAATGAAAATCCACTCAATGATTTGGAGTTTTTTCTCAAAAGTTTTAAACAGTTTATCGAAAATAAAGCGATTGTTGTCGGCATAACTCGTACAGATCTAGCGGGTGGAAACAAACTGGATGACTATCACAAACTACTGAAACAAAATGGATTCAATCCCCCTGTTTTCGAGGTAGATGGGCGCAAAGAAAAAGAAATTTGTATGTTGGTGCAAGCGCTACTCTTCAGCGTTGATCAGAGTATGGCTGAAGAGCCAATTTCAGATTTGTCGGAAGTTTAAGAATGACTCAATATATTTTGGAGTTAGAGCAATTTGGAGTTGCCTTCGGTGAAAAAATTATCCTAAGCTCCGTTGATTTAAAAGTTCCTGTAAAAGGCAATGTAGTACTATTCGGCCCCGCAGGCATTGGCAAGTCAACTTTACTGAGATCTATTTGCGGAATTAACTATTCAAATCCTACCTTTCGAACCTGGGGAAAAGCGCATTTTGCTGGCGAGAAGCTCAACGAGACGCCAATCAACGGTAACTTACAAGAAGCAGTCATCGTTTCCCAAAATGCAAAACTAATGATGTCGACTATTATAGAAAATATCGTCTCAGGACTTCCGGAAAGGCGTTCATTACAGCAGAGCCAACAAGTCGATTTAGTAAAACGAATACTTGAACAAGCCGGATTGCCTGAGCTAGTCGATCGGCTTGACGAAAGCGTCATTAACTTGCCTTTGGGTCAACAAAGACATATTGCAATCATTCGCACAGCCGTGTCTAATCCTAAATTATTATGCATTGATGAACCGACAACCGGTATTGATGAAGAACATATTGCACCCTTGTTAAAATACATTTCCAACGAAGCTAAAAAAAGAGCGATCATTACCATTTTACACAATCAAGAGCACGCAAAACAGCTAGAAGGGATCGTCGCATTACTATCAAGCGGCTGGATCAATGAATGTGAATCCGATAAAACATTTTATACCGAGCCTAAATCTAAAGCCGGTAAGCAGTTTGTAAAAACAGGATCTTGCCCCTCTGTCGCTCCGGAATCCTCTGAAGAAGATCTTATCTTTTTAGATGAGGAAACGATTGATGCACCCCCACCAATACCTGAAGAAGCAAAAAACTATGTAAGCGATGCGTTTGGTCCAAGAAATTTCTTATGGCTTAAAAAAGGTATGCTAGCAGGAACGCCACAACCAGGCTTAGTTAACGAAATTGAATATGACTTGATGTTACTTAAGAAAGTCGGGGTTACCAAACTAATCAACCTGCGTGAGTTAAAACCAGACGCCGACGTCATTAAAGTCTATGGTATCGAATCTTTGTGGTTTCCAATGAAAGATATGTGCGCTCCACCAATCAACGAGGCAAAAAAATGGTGTAAGAAAGTCGCTGAAATGATGCAAAACGGAGAAATAGTCGCATTTCATTGCAAAGCTGGCTTAGGAAGAACCGGAACGCTCTTGGTTTCGCAACTAATCTGGGAAGGTATGAACGCGCTAGAAGCACTCGAAAAAGCAAGACAAATAGAGCCTCGATGGGTGCAATCGGAAAAACAAGTCAAATTCATCGAAGCGTTTGAAAAGTCAGTAAAAAAAGAAAGACAAAAAACTTCATCATAATCAAAATTCTCGACTATAGTTAATTTAGTGCTTAGCACAGAGCGTTTTAGAACGCGCTATATTATCGGCTTGCTAATTTTTATTGGTCACGAATAGAACATAAAAATGCAACCAAATAAACTTAGGAGAACATCAATGTCGTTAGATAATGCTTTAAATGAAGTCGTTACCACTGTCCCTGACTGCCTCGCTGCGGGTCTTGTTGATTTATCAACGGGCATGCTATTAGGTATAAAGTCAGTGGATTCCCATCCATCAGAGGTTATGGATATTCTCGCAGCCGCTACTGCTGATATGTTTCAAGGTCAGAATGTGCAAATGATAGAAGGTTTGTTTAAAAAGGCTCGTGGTCTTAAAGATGATGGGCACCATTACTTTCAAGAAATGATTGTTAACAGTGATAATCTTGTACATGTATTTAGTCGTTGCAAGACCAATGAAGAGTATGTATTAGGTGTTGTGTGCCGAAAAAATGTTAACCTCGGAATGGCATTGACTAAAGTAAGGAAAATTTTACCTACTGTAGAAAGCGCGGTTTGATATCAGTTTAAACCAGAGCAATCCTTCTTTATAATACCTTCTCTTACCAAAGAGAAGGTTAGGAACTCAAATGTCCACAACACAGATTCGCCCCCAACATAACAGTTCAGACGTAGAAACACTTCTCCGTCCTATTTTAAGTAGTCTTAACAGCTCTTCTGATCATATTGAAGCATCCGCCGTTATGTCTCGAGACGGATTAAGTGTCGCATCAGTCCTAGGAAAAGGGGTTGACTCGGATCGGTTGGGCGCTATGTGCGCTGCACTGTTGGGCTTAGCAGACACCACCGCAAAAGAGCTTAATCGTGGTACTTTAAAACAAGTTTTATTACATGGCACCAATGGCTTTATGCTAATCACCCACGTCGGATCTAAAGCAGTGCTTGCCGTTGCGTCAAAACCAGGAACCAATTTGGGTATGGTATTTGTAGAAGCCAAAAAAACCGCTAAAAAAATTGAAGCTGTGATTGATACTTGATTTTTTCCGGCAAAAAGATAATTAAAGGTTATAAAAAACTATTGTTTACCTATAAACATTCTCGTTGTTAATCTAGTTACGACATAAGGATAAGACCTTGGAAATTGTCGAAATTGAATCTGTCTTGGAGCAACTAACAGAATCGAACCCACAAGTTCTATTATCGATGATCGTCTCCCCTGACGGACTGAATCTCGCTCATTACGGAAACGTAGAAGACCCTGAAAATGTCGGTGCTCTTTATAGTGAGCTTGACGTCGTTTCTGATAAAATTTTGACTGAATTACAAAGCGGCAGGCTAAAAGAGATGTTTATTCGTTCAGAAAAAGCGTGTATTACTATCTTACCTATTAGTGAAACTGAGGATAAAGGGATTCTCGCCTGTATGACAACCACGGATATTAATTCGCGCTTGATGATGCATATTATGTGGAAAGCAGTTAACCAGCTAGATAAAGTAATGTAACTAGGTTATTTATTTTACTCATCAGCAAAAACTCTAAGCCTCTTCAGGCATGCAATTTTTACAAAAAACTTTACCCGTTCTAAGGTGATAACTCACCTCGCTTCCCACATCAACTTCACATTCACATTCATCACAAATACCGGCTACTTCAAGTATTTCTGTCGCATATCCTTCTGCGGGTAATTCGACTCCTCCAATTTGCTTATTGATCGGTTTAGATTTAACGATTTGTTTGCGATAAATCTCATCTATCGCTCGCCATTGCTTAATGTAAATTTCATCAAGACCATGTTTACGAATTACATCTTCCATTAATTGCTCGCGATAATCAAAAAGCTCATCTGAAATAATCATCCAGCTATGTGCATTTCTGGGACGTTCGCCAAAATAAACTTTTTCACCGGTTAGAATTGCATTCATAAACAAGTATTGCTTTTCTCTTGCTCTTTTTTCAGTTGAGTCTTTAAAAAAATGAGCAAGCTCGTCATCTTTAAAAACTAGAGAATAAAAATCTGTCAGTATTTTTGTGAGTAGTTTTCCTTCTCCGAGAGCCTCCCACATTTCGGGATTAGGTGCAAGGTCGCCTTTTCTTTTATTAGTTCTCTGTTGTTTTTTTCTTAACTTAATAACTGATGGTGCTACTGTCATAATAAATTACCTCTCCAGCAAAAAACATACAATTTTTCAAACTCGTTTTATAGATTAGTTCTCTAAAGACCGCTCTACGACTTCGTAAATATCTTTGGCTAAATTATCTGTTGAACGAATGATCTCTAGCTGTTCTCTGATTAGTGCTTGGCGCTTATTATCAAACTTCTTCCACGGCGCAAAATATTTACTCAATTTTGCCGCTATTTGTGGATTAATTCCATTAAGCTTAACAATTAACTTGGTTAAAAGCTTATAACCCTCTCCCGTTGAATTATGAAACTGCATGACATTGGCACCAACAAACGTACCAATGACAGCTCTTACTCGATTTGGGTTTTGGATTGAAAAAGCTTCATGAGCTAACAGGTTTTCTATATCTTTAATAACTGAATCTCTATCACCTAACATTTGCGCGGCAAACCATTTGTCGATAACCAGGTCTTCATCTTTCCACTTATCATAAAAAGATTTTAACGACTGTTCTTTGTAGGAAGATTTCGATTTTGCTAACAACTGCAAACCACACACTTCATCCGTCATGCCATTAGCGGTAGCTTGTTGACTATTAGCTAAGTTTGCATATTTTTCTTCATCCGCCAACATTAAATAACTAAGTGCCGTATTTTTTAAACGACGGTCGCTGGCAAACTGATCAACGAAAGGAATTTCGTGCAGAGTTTCGTAAAGCTTTTTCCAGTGAAATTCAAGTTTTGTGGCGATTTTTGATTTTAATTGTCGATAGTTAGAAAACAGTCTATCAAGATTGATACTTTCTTTTTGGCTAATCAAACTATTGATATCGGGCAATTGTACTGCAAGCGCTTTTAAAGCACGATCTAGTTGATTGTCATTTAAAACTTTATCAAACGAATTTATAACAAAATCTACTTGCTTGCCATCTAATTCTAGTTGCTCACTAAGAAGAATTTTGCTCATTAGATTTTGCCCCGCATCCCAGCGATTAAAGGTATCGCTATCATGAGCAAAAAGACAGGCAAGTTGTTCAACGGTGTAGTCATATTCCAATTTTACTGGAGCACTAAAAGCTCGTAACAAAGACGGGACTACATTTATATTTGACTCTTCAAATATAATTTCAAAACTTTGTTGATATTCTTCAATAAAAATTAACGACTCAAGCACAAATTCTTTTTCAGCGCTGAGTCTAAATTTCAACGCTTCCCCTTGTTCATCTATAAAACCGATTTTAACTGGGATCATGAATGGTTTTTTAATGGGTTGATCCGGTGTTGCCGGGCAGGTTTGAGAAAATATCAGTTTCTTCTTCAAATCAGTAATAGATTCAAACTCAGCTTTTAGAACAGGCGTTCCCGCTTGTCGATACCAATTTCTAAAAAGTTGCCAATCAACTTTATTAGCGTCTTCCATCGCAACAATAAAATCTTCGCAAGTCACGGCTTGCCCATCATGACGCTCAAAATAGAGATCCATCCCTGCTCGAAAACCTCGCTCTCCAAGCATAGTGTGCATCATTCGTATCACTTCTGCGCCTTTGTTGTAAACCGTTACCGTGTAAAAGTTATTCATTTCAATATAGGAATCAGGACGAATAGGGTGAGCCATAGGACCTGAATCTTCCGCAAATTGTGCTGAGCGAATAATTTTAACCTGCTCGATTCTTTCCACGGCTGCTGATTGCATATCCTCGCTAAATTTTTGATCTCTGAAAACTGTTAAACCTTCTTTAAGACTTAACTGAAACCAATCTCTACACGTCACTCGATTACCGGTCCAATTATGAAAGTATTCGTGAGCAATTACTCTTTCAACGCCTTCAAAATCCGCATCAGTTGCGGTATTTTTATTCGCAAGCACATACGCGGTGTTAAATATATTGAGTCCTTTATTTTCCATCGCGCCCATGTTGAAATCACCGACAGCAACGATCATGTAAAGATCTAAATCATATTCTCGACCGAAAACTCCCTCATCCCAGCGCATCGAACGAACCAAACTATTCATTGCAAATTGGCACTGATCTAGTTTCCCTTTATCAACAAAAAGCTGCAATTTTATTTTCCGGTCATTCATGGTAGTAAATTCACTTTCCAGACAATCTAAATCACCTGCAACCAATGCAAACAAATAGCTAGGTTTTTTGAAAGGATCATGCCAACTCACATAATGCCGGTCTTCTCCAACTTTTCCTCTTTCCGTTTGATTACCGTTTGAGAGTAATAAAGGGTATTTTTTTAAGTCCCCTTCGATTCTCACAAAAAATTCAGACATCACCTCAGGTCGATCAAGATAGTAAGTGATCTTTCGAAACCCCTCCGCTTCACATTGCGTGCAAAACTTTCCATTGGATGTATACAAGCCTTCTAAAGATGTATTGTTTTGAGGGTATATTTTGACTATTGTGGTGAGTCTAAAACGATCTTTTGGCGCAAGAATGGTCAAGCCATTCTCCCCGAGTTTGTAATCTCCTTGCGATAAAGATTTATCATCCACAAGAATATCGATTAATGTTAACTCTATACCATCGAGCTCTAGTGGTAACAATTCAGGGTTATCATCAATGGGATTTCGGTAAAAATCTAATTCTGCCTGAACAATAACGTGGTCATCATAGAGCGAAAACTCCAAATCCGTCTGACTAATAAGAAATTGGCTGACTTGATAGTCTTTACGATACTTAACTAAAGGTTTGTCATTCGAGTACATCTTGGTATGTGACCTTAAATCTAATCTTAGGAGAGTGCGGCAAACGCCGATAATAGTTAATCTTATAAGTGTAGCAGTGGTTGAAGTTAAAACAAAGATTTCGGCTAAAATATTCGGCTGCCGCTAACCCAAACCATCCCCTCTGATATAAACAAAGTCCATTAGCCCATCATTCTTGGAACTTCAGCTAAAGTTGGATAAAGCCTGTCACTATGGACAATATCCTACAAAAATGCCGGAGTTGGCTGGCATCGCAAAATAGCTAAATTTGTTAGAGTTCACATTCATGGAAATTCAAAAGGATTTTGTAATGGATCACCAAAGTAGGGCGCAGGGATATTTTCCCGGTTCCTTCTTTCGCCGCTCTAATCGACTGGTGGTTAACGAAAATGGTTATCACTATCGCGTTCGTGATGGGAAAATGATCGGCCCTTTTGAGTCTGAATTCGATGCAATAACTAATCTACAAAACTATATTCAGTCTTTAGAAATTAGCTAGACTATTTAGCCTTTCTAGTTTTAGCATTCTGTAATATTTTCAAGCGTCTCTTTTGATCGGCTGTATGCCAACCTGTTATTTCGTCGATATGTCGAAAACAACCCATACAAATATCATCTTCATCTAAGCAGCAATTGCTAATACAGGGTGAAGCGATTACAGCTTGCTGGTTTTTGTTTGAATCTGTTTTCAAAATATTTCCTAAGCTAGAGACAGTTATCCTAAATCTAGCTTAATTTAGCGTCGATGGTAATCTCGGTGATGAAAGTAGTTTTGAAAAGCGCTTCCATCGTCCTTTTGGTGATTGATCCTTTCCTGACTCAACCCACTTTTTAACCATATCTTTACCCCAGTTATAGTTGATTACATATGCGCCATAGGTATTCCAAAATCTAACTCGTTGCTGAGCCTTTTTCTTGCTAGCAAGAGTGTATTTTTGGAGCATTTCCACCGCTTTTATATCATCGATATCGCCGTTTAAATAAGATCTCGCTAATTCATTACTAGCGTAAGTTAATTTCCTGGAAAAAGTGGAAAACTTTTTATATTTATCCGCCAATGATTGATCGATGCCCGCAATCGGAAATAGTTTCTGTTTCTCAAACTCGAATTTTTCATCGCCTGGAAACGCCATTTCAATTCCATAATTTGCGCTTCCTTCAGCAATCAAAGACTGAGGGCTAAATAACGGATAAACAGTGAACTCAATCCAACCACGTTTTTTGACTAAATTTTCTTCTAGCAGCGCATTGTAAGTGTGATGACCGGGATAGCCCTCATGACAGCCTAAATCGATTGCTCGTGAGATATCTATAGGAAGTTCTATGTTCATTTGAATAAGAGAAAACGCATCACCTTTGTACCAATTGTAGCCACTCCATGGTTTATCTTTGACATATTCAAGTTTAAAGTTCTCCTTTTTAAGTAAGCGAATATGCTGCGTAGTTCGATCTCGACACTCTTTGATGGCTATATTAAAAATCTCTGACAATTTATTCTTGGGAATAATAAATTGTTGCTTGAATTTTTCGACTTTTGTATTTAAAGGTTCTTCTCCCGGTAATAATTGATCTAGTTTTTCTAAAACTTGATCAAATTCGCTGAGTTCGAAATGTGGTGCTTCGGTATCGTACAATGCACGGCTCTGTGCGTCGAAATCTAAGCTTATATCGCCCGCTAACATTTTCGCTCTTGCTTTTAAAGCCGAAAGCTGAACCTGTAAATAAGAGAAGCGAAGCTCATTCATTTCACCTTTCAATTGTAGCTCTGTGCCTTTTAATTCTTTTATCAAATTATCAGCAACCGCAACAATTGATTTAAGATCTTTATTGCTCGATTTTACGCTAGTACGCCATTCTTGCGGTCCATAATAAGCATCCACATAATCACTATCATGCTCACCCAAAGCCAGCACCAACTTAACATATTGCTCAGCGATTTTATTCATGGATGTTTCTGCAAATACTGAACTAGTGAATAATCCAATAACCCCAAGTAGTATCATTAGGCTTATGTTTTTCATTTTGTAAATCCTGTAATAGTTTGTCAGATACTACGTTAGCTTCGCCAAAACCCCGGAGAAAATAATACCAGGAGAGTGAATATTTCCAATCGCCCAAATAACATGGCGATAGATAAAACCCATTTTGATAGGTCGCTAAGTCCAGAGTAGTTAGCTGAAACCTCTCCCAAACCCGGTCCCAAATTGTTCATACAAGCCGCTACCGCTGAAAACGCAGTGACTTGATCATGTCCATCAGCCATTAGTATTAACATAAAAATAAAAAATAGCACGATATAGGCAGAGAAAAATCCCCATACCGCTTCAACAATTTTTTCGGAAACTGCAGTTCTTCCGATCCTCATTTTGAATATTGCATTCGGATGAATTAGTCTTTTTATCTCTCTTGAGCCTTGCTTAAAAAGCAATAAGACTCGAATGACTTTCATTCCTCCGCCCGTCGATCCGGCGCAACCGCCAACAAAACTGACAAATAATAAAAGCATCGGTAAAAAAATCGGCCAAAGAGAGAAATCAGTAGTCGCAAATCCGGTAGTTGTTCCAATAGAAATTGTGTGGAAAATGGACTTTACAATTGCTTCTGAAAAATCGTATTGCTCATGAGCAAGCAATACGATTATCGATACTAATGTCACGACAAATAAAATAGATGTGTAAACTTTAAACTCAGTATCCGCAAAATAAGAATCTAGATTAAGCTTTCTAACTGCCACAAAATGCAATGAAAAATTTATTCCTGAAATAAGCATAAAGAAACTACAGATTAATTCAATATTAGTACTATCAAACCAACCAATGCTTGCATCATGAGTAGAAAATCCACCTATCGCCACAGTTGAAAAACTATGACTAACCGCATCGAACAGATTCATGCCTGCTAGAAAATAGCTAATAGCGCACACAACGGTTAAACCGAAATAAATGTACCAAAGAGCCTTTGCTGTTCCAGCAATTCTGGGGGTTAATTTTGCATCTTTTACTGGCCCTGGGGTTTCTGCTCTATAAAGTTGCATGCCACCGATCCCCAACATTGGTAATACAGCAACCGCCAATACGATAATCCCCATACCGCCCATCCATTGCAACTGTTGGCGATAAAATAATATGGAGTGGGGCAAATTATCTAGACCAGAAATCACGGTTGCACCAGTTGTTGTCAAACCAGAAAAAGATTCAAATACCGCATCAGAAATTCCAAAATTTGGAATATTACCTAAATAAAGAGGCACTGCTCCCATAAAGCTCAACACCGTCCAAAATAAAATAACAACTAAAAAACCATCTCTGGTTCTTAGCTCACCCTTGGCATTTTTTCTCGGTAAATAAAGTGATAAACCCAACAGTAAACTAATAATAAAAGCACTTGAAAATGCAACGCCTCCACCATCACCAAATGAGATAGAGATTAAAATAGGCGGCAACATCGCTAAGCTAAAGATCATTAGCAAAATGCCTAAAATTCGAATGATGACTTGTATTTGCATAGTTAAAAGTTATTGAGTGAGCATGTCAATAAACAAAAGAGCTCGGTTTTTATTCTAAAAGAAAGTTAAATCGACCTGGAACAAACGCTCGACATCACCAACATATTTTTTATCCACTAGAAATAAAATAACATGATCATCGGACTGAATAACGATATTGTGATGGGCAATTATCACTTTCTCACCTCTGACTATCGCGCCGATGGTGGTTCCTTTTGGCAATTCTATTTCACCTATCGCTTTGCCGACAACTTTAGATGTATCTTCCGTTCCATGAGCAACAGCTTCCATAGCTTCTGCCGCTCCACGTCTTAAAGTATAAACATTCGCAACGTCACCTTTTCGTATGTGAGTGAGAAGAATACTAGTAGTCGTATGTTGCGGAGAAACCGAAATATCGATTTCATTTCCTTGTAAAAGATCGGTGTAAGCGGGTCGATTAATCAAAACCATTGTCTTACGTGCACCCATTTTTTTGGCAAGCATGGCCGACATAATGTTGGCTTCATCTTGATTGGTCACAGCAATAAATACATCAATTTGATCGATATTTTCATCCACCAATAACTGCTGATTACTGGCATCTCCATGCAGTACAATAGTGTTGTCAAGATCATCGCTAATTGACATAGCGCGCTTAGAATCCCGTTCAAGTAATTTTACGTAATATTTATCCTGTAGCGCACGAGCCAGACCTCTACCAATATTACCGCCACCAGCAATCATAATTTTTTTGTAGGGGTTTTCTAGCTCTTGTAACTCACCCATAATTTGACGAATATGGTTACTTGCTGCGATAAAAAACACCTCGTCATCTGCTTCAATAACGGTGTCACCCGTCGGCATAATGGCTCTACCCCGACGAAAAATAGCAGCAACTCGAGCGTCAATGTTTGGCATATGTGAGCGCAATGTTGAAAGGGTATTGCCAACTAAAAGACCTCCATAATAAGCCTTCACCGCAACCAGACGAACCAATCCTTCAGCAAAGTCCATCACTTGCAAAGCGCCCGGATTTTCTATCAGCCGATGAAAATGCTTTACCACTAATTGCTCTGGGCTGATCACTACATCCACCGGTAAATTATCCGCATTGAAAAGTGTTTTTTCTTTGAGGTATTCTGGAGAACGAATGCGCGCAATTTTAGTTGGAGTATTAAAAGCAGAATAAGCGACCTGGCAGGCAATCATATTGGTTTCATCACTGTTAGTCACCGCGATCACCATATCCGCATCTTCTGCGCCTGCTTGACGTAAAATATGGGGGTGTGAACCATATCCAACAATAGTGCGTAAATCGAGCTGATCTTGTAAAGCGCGTAGCTTTTTGGGGTTGGTATCCACCAGAGTGATGTCATTATCTTCCCCTGCAAGACTGATGGCCAATGTACCGCCGACTTGCCCGGCACCTAAAATAATAATCTTCATCGTTATTTTATACTCAAAATGATTGATTGCTCAAAACGCTAACCACAAACAGAATGAATTGCTGGATTTTGTTTGCGTAACCATACACCCAAATCAGCAAAATTGCATAAAAATGATTGGCAAAAAGATCCTATTCCAGTTTTTTCAAGCCACATAAGTAGAAACCATCCATTTGTTCTTCACCTGGAAAAATTTGGTAGCCTTGTTCACTGTGACGCACCATGAACCGATCTATTTCTGCTGGAAATCCAACTAATTCAGCCGTCCTATGATTCAAAAATTGTTCAATTTGCCGTTCGTTTTCATCTTTAAATACTGAACAAGTGGCATAAACCAAGCGCCCGTTTGGTTTTAACAAGGACCATGTGGTTTCTAAAATCCTGGTTTGCAGCTCTACTAATTTAACAAGATCTAGCTTTTTGCGATGCAGTTTTATGTCAGGGTTACGTCTGATAACACCACTCGCCGAACAAGGCACATCAATTAAGATACGATCAAATAACTCGCCATCCCACCATTTTTCCAGATCCAAAATATCCTCACATTTCAAACTGACGTTGGTATTTGAATCCAAATTAAGCCGCTTAAATGTCTGTTTGATTTTCTCCAGTCGGTGAGCTGACATTTCGACAGATGTTAACATGACGTCAGGTTGGCGCTGCAAAATATGCGTGGTTTTACCGCCAGGAGCTGAACAGCCGTCCAGAACCTTTAAATTTGGTTTTAAATCCAACAAATCGACAGCTAATTGAGGCGCAGCATCTTGAACCGATACTAAACCTTGATCAAAGCCCGGTAATTTTCCAACATCACAAGCTGTTTCGAGTACAAGCGCATCTTTTGCGAGCGGATGTTTATTAGCTTCTAATCCTGTCTCCTGCAACTTAATAAGATAATCATCTTGCGAGATTTTTTGCTGATCTACTCTAATAGTCATTGGCGCTCGCTGATTATTTTCCTTAAGAATCGCTTGATAATCATCTGACCAATCGGCTTCTAGCTGATTAATAATCCAGTTGGGATGTGAAAACTGATAAGTTTTTGCTTTTGCCAGTTGTTTATCGATCTCCGATGTTTTACGTTGATAATTTCTTAAAATGCCATTTACAAGCCCCGAAGCCCAAGGTTTTTTTATTGTGCGAGTCAACTCAACACTCTCTGACAATGCGGCATGATCAGGTACTGACAAATATCGAAGCTGATAAACGCCCAAGATCAAGATTGCATATACGTCTGAGTCTTTTTGCTTAAGCGGTTTTTCAATCAATTGATCAAGAATCGCTTTTAACTGGTGGTAATATCGAAGACTTCCAAATAATAACTGCTTTGAAAAAGCGCGGTCTGTCGCCTGGCTCTCTATATGTATGGGTATCGACAACAGATCATTCACCGAGCGACCATCCTTAATTACCGAAGTCAGCCAGTAAAGCGCTTGCAAGCGGGGGTTTAATTTTGATTGATTGGTAGAATTTGCCACTAATCGGCTTTTTTCAGTATGGGGTGACTGTCAAACCATTGACTCTTAGAATTAAGCATTTCGGCAGCGCTCATGGCTCGGCTTCCATCTGCTTGCAATTGCTTTATCACGATGTTTGCGCCATCACCACAACGAATCAAGATTCCATCTTTATCAAAATGGATCACTTGCCCTGCTTGATAACCTTCAGGTTTTGCCGCAACGGGTTTGCTCTCAATCTCCGCTTGCCAGATCCTCAATCGGTTTTTGCCAATATAGGTAAAACTAACCGGCCAAGCATTAAATGCGCGAATTTTCCGTTCGATGATTTGAGCAGGTTCTGACCAATCAATTTCTGCTTCTGATTTGCTCAACTTATGCGCATAAGTGGCAAGTTGATCTTGTTGAATCTCCCCAGGAAACAGTGGCGATCCGTCAGTTTTGGAAAAACCAGCCAAGAATTCATTAATCGACAGACTACCTAATTTAGCCAGCTTATCATGCAAGCTGGAGCCAGTATCAGATGACTCAATTTCACAGGTATTTTTTAATAACATATTACCTGTATCTAAGCCCTTATCCATTTGCATAATGGTAATGCCTGTTTGACTGTCACCATGCTCTATGGCACGCTGAATAGGTGCAGCACCGCGCCACTTAGGTAAAAGTGATGCGTGAATATTGACACAACCAAACTTGGGTATGTCGAGCACTGACTGCGGTAAAATAAGTCCATAAGCCACCACAATCATCAAGTCTGGTCGATAATTTGCTAACTTTTCGGCAGCGGTTAGCCCCTCTTCATCTTTATCGCTGCTAAACCGGACAGGCTGTTCAACCGTTATACCCTGTTCAACGGCTAGTTTTTTTACAGATCCTATTGCAAGCTTTTTACCACGACCTACTCGGCGATCTGGTTGGCAGTATACGGCACTAACCTTGTGTCCTGCGACTAAGATAGACTCAAGAATCGCAGCGGCAATATCTGGCGTACCCGCAAAAACGATATTCATAGACTCGCCTGAAGAATTCGATGACATGGCTGAGCAAACTCCCTACATTCCAGTAGAGCTTTTTGCTTTGTGCTCTTTTTCTAATTTTTTACGAATTCTATTGCGTTTCATAGCCGATAAATAATCAACAAATAACTTACCTTTAAGGTGATCTAATTCATGTTGAATGCAAACAGCCAATAGCTCATCCGCATCCATTTGAAACTCTTTTCCTTCTCGATCAAGCGCTTTAATGGTCAAAGCGTCTGCTCTTTCCACTTTGGCATAAATACCAGGAAAAGACAGGCATCCTTCCTCCATTTCCTCAACCCCGCGTAATTCAACTATCTCCGGGTTGATAAAAACCAAGGGAGTGTCTTTTTTTTCTGACACATCGATGACAAATATTTGTTGATGAAAATCGACTTGAGTCGCCGCTAAACCTATACCTGGCGCGCTATACATGGTTTCAAACATGTTATCGATTTGGGTTTGCAATTTCTCGCCAAAGTCCAAAACGGGTTCCGCTTTAGTTCTTAATCGAGGATCGGGGTATTCTAGAATTTTTAATAAAGCCATAAGTGTGTGACGCAAGTTATAGTAAAAACATAAGAAATGCTGCTAAGATAATGATCATACTGGAAAATTTGTTCAGTTTATACTGGGTTTTTAGACTTATTTTAGGCTAGAATAAGCCCATTGCGTAATAAATCAGCTAATATTTAATCAATATGGCTCGTTTTTGTGAAGGAATCAGACAATGAAAAAATTAACCATTAGCCTATTATCTGCTCTTTTAAGCTTTTCTGCTTTTTGGGGTAATGCTGCTGAGTTAAGAGAAGGTCACCCAGAATTTCACGTTGTACAACCTGGAGATACCCTTTGGGATATTTCTCAGTCATTTCTTACTTCTCCATGGTTGTGGCCTGAAATTTGGCATGTGAACGAGCAAGTTGATAATCCTCATCTCATATTTCCAGGTGATGTACTTTCACTGGTTTATATTGATGGTCAGCCGCGAATCACTAAGTCTAATAAATTACCCAATGGCACCATAAAACTCACTCCGCGCGCTCGTCAACTTACTGCTGATCAAGCGATCACGACGATTCCTTTAGATGCTATTTTACCCTTTATAACCTCCGCAAGAGTACTCAATCAAGAAGAATTAGAGGCTGCTCCTTATTTAGTCGGAAGTGATAGTGAGCGCTTGTTAGCTGCCCAGGATCATAAAGTCTATGTACGCGGTATTGAGAATGAAACAAGCAATAGCTACTCATTTTTTCGTATCGGCGACAAATACCTTGATCCTATGTCAGGTGAATACCTTGGAACAGAGGCAATTCATCTAGGGGAAGGACAAAAGATCCAATCGGGTGACCCAACAGTTATCAGAGTTAAAAAATCTGTAGAGGAGTTAAGAGAAGGTGACAGAGCTTGGCCAACTAACGAAGAGCAAATTCGCCCAGTGTATTTTCCAAGAGCACCTCTAAATTTCGATGGTGGGCAAATTATCTCCGTTTACGGCGGTGTGGAGCAAATCGGTCAATTCGATATAGTGGTTATCAATCGTGGCGAGCGGGAGCAAATGGAAGTAGGCTACGTGCTTGATATATACAAGCGCGGTCAAGTCATTGTCGATAAAATTGCCACCGAGAGACGCAAGCATGACGATAATGTGAGTGTTTGGAGCAAAGTCAAAGAAAGTGTCACTAATGAAAAACAAACTGTTAAACTCCCCGATGAAAAAGCGGGTCAACTGATGATTTTTAGAACTTTCGATAAGGTTAGCCTCGCACTGGTATTAAAAGCCACTCGCGTAATCCATACCATGGACAATGTGAAAACTCCTCTTTAGTAGCTAGTTCTAACAATAAAATCATGCAAACGGATTGCGATGAACACTACTTAAGACAACTTTTCGCAATACGGACAATCGAAGGTGTCGGTGATGTCGGCGCAACCAAACTCCTCGCACACTTTGATTCTCCAGATAAAATCTTTGACTCCGAGCCTGATGAGCTCAAAACTTTAGGCATTCGGCAAAAGTCCATTCAGTCAATCCAAAAGATGGATTTTGAGCAATTTGATGAAGTATTTGAATGGTTAGAAAAACCCGACCGGCATATTATCCCGATTGGCTCGACTTACTACCCACCATTACTCAACCAAACCGCAACACCACCACTATTTTTGTTTGCAATCGGTAATATTGAGCACCTGCTAAACCCTCAGCTCGCCATCGTTGGCAGCAGAAACCCTACTCCACAAGGCATCTCAAATACCCAAAAATTTTGCCAAGCTTTAGTCTCGCAAGGTCTAACAATTACCAGTGGACTAGCCTTAGGTATTGATGGCGAAGCTCATCGCGCCACGATAAAATCCAGTGGCTATACCATCGCAGTTACCGGGACAGGACTTGACCGAGTTTATCCGGCCATTCATCGTGATTTAGCTTACTCAGTTGTCGAAAATGGATTAATGGTGTCTGAATGCTTCCCTCATGAAAAAGTCTCTGCGGGGTGTTTTCCAAGGCGAAACCGCATTATTGCTGGTTTGTCACTAGGAACATTAGTGGTTGAAGCCGCTCAGAAAAGTGGCTCATTAATTACCGCCAATATCGCTATGGAGGAATCAAGAGAGGTTTTTGCAATTCCTGGATCAATTCATAATCCACTCGCCCAAGGTTGCCATGCCTTAATAAGGCAAGGCGCTAAGCTTGTCGAAAATTGTGAAGATATCATGGAAGAGCTGCCCGCATTAGCGAAAGCTCAACAACTCGCGACTAACACGGAAAGTCGCCCCCAACTTAACCCAGAGACCGCAGAATTCCTTAAATTTATCGATTATGAAACCACCAGTTTAGATAGCATCGCCATTAGAAGCCAATTACCTATAGAATCTGTCACAAATAAACTGTTATTATTAGAACTAGATGGTTGGATAATAAATACCACTGGCGGCTATAGTCGATTATAAAAAAGTGCCCAAAATAGCTTGTCATCAACAAAATAGAAAGAAAATTCAACCAAGCAAACGCCTTTTAAATGGGGAAGTAGATGAAAACAGAAGTGATGGATGTATTGCAGTACATTTTTGAGCGTTTTCAAGAACAAGAATATGTGGCGGTGGAAAAAACCCAATCTTTAGTCAATGAACTAAAACAAGTTGGCTTTAGAACTGGGGAAATAGACTCTGCACTCGATTGGCTTGATGGTTTGATCGATGCCAGCTCCGAAACTTTCGCCCCAGTGGCAAGTAGTCAACAACACACACGCATATTCCATCCTTATGAGCTGGCTTTCTTTTCTCCCGAATGCCGAGGATTCTTATATTTTCTAGAACAAGCAGGCGTACTAGACAGTCATAGTCGAGAAGCGGTAATTGACAGAGTATTGGCGCTCGAATCCAATGAACCAGTGGACTTAGATCAACTAAAATGGGTGGTTAGTATGGTGTTGTTTAATATTCCCGGAAAAGAAGAAGCAGTGATCTGGCTTGAAAATATTGATGCTTGTTTTCATTAGAGAAAAAAATTCAATGTCGCGTTGATCGAATAGATTGCATAATTATTTCCAAACACTCTTTCCACTTAACCTGCAACAAAAAATGCGGTCCTTTAACTACTTTTACATCGACTGAAAAAACACACGCTAGTTCATCAGTACATTGGCTTGATACCAGCTTATCATCTGACGCTTTGATATAAATAACTTTGTTTGATTCTATTTGATTAAACTGAGTTTTATCTAGCTTCAACAGTTCGCCTAATCGATGCGCAATCACTTTGGGAGACACTGATCTAAGAGCATTTTTAAATTGTAATATTTGCTCGAGCGAGATCTCATTTCCTAAGCAATATCCACGGATCAGGAAGTTAGGAATATCGATCCTAAGTAAACTCTCTATAGGCAAAAATTTCATGATCTTCAACAGAGTTTTGCGCGGTGGGCTAATAAAGGTTGCTACAAGAATTAAACTTTTAATTTTATCTGGATACTTTTCAAATAATTTTAATCCTATTGGTCCCGAAAAAGATTCTGCGATAATATTAACTGATTGATGCTGTTGAACAATATCACCAACAAAATCAATTAACTCTTCATAGGTTTTAGCTTCATTCTCAGGATAGCGAACAACTTGTACTTCTATTTGGTTTTCATCTTGAAGAGCATTAATCAATGGCTCAAAAAGTAAGCCTGTACCATCTAATCCCGGTAGCAATAAGAGTTTTTGTTTGCCCATCGGTTAGTCCTAAAGATCTAGTATAAACTAACATCATCTGGCTGGCGTTTATAGCGTTTATAGTCCCAAACATATTGCGCTGGGTTACGATAAATCATTGTTTCTATTTGTTGATTCATTCCCAGGTTAAAAACTTCGACATCCGATTCACTCGCATCAAAATTGGGTTGCTCTATTTCAATATTAAAACCTTTCCCATCTTCTCGTCTTAAACATGCGGCAAACAACACTTTCGCTTTAGATTTTTTTACTAACTTATGTAATAGAGTCATAGTATAAGCAGACTGTCCGAAAAAAGGCGTGTATATACCAGCATCTTTTCTTGGAACTTGATCGGGTAGCATCATCATAGTACCTCCTTGTTTTAAACCTTTTAGCAACTGCATTATTCCTCTATTATCAGTCGCATGCGGTTCACATCCAAATTTTTTTCGTGCGTTAAATATTAATTGATCGATCTGAGGGATTTTTGAAGGAGAATACAAACCAATCAGAGGATAGTTTATTTGAATCCACTGAACTAGGAACTCCCAATTACCAAGATGCGGAGCGATAATAACCAGTGGCATTTTTTCTGCATTGATCTGATCAATCAAATTTTGTTGTTTAATCTCGATAATTTGATTTTCAATTTGATTACGATTGCCAAGCCATGCATCTGGAAACTCTGAAAAAAATAAACCACTTTGGATTGCTGATTTTTTTGCCAATTGAAACTTTTCATTTTCAGGCATATCAGAAAAAGCAAAACTAAGATTAGTTAAAATGATATTTCTCATTTTTTTAGATAGAGAAAAAGCCAACCATCCAAAACATTTTCCAAGTGGCTGAGTGATAAAATTCGGCAACCAAAATGTAACGTATAAAATGCAAACAGCAATAAAGCCTTTGAGTGGAAATAGTTTGAATACTTTATTGTTATTCATTAATGATTGATAAATAATGTTATTGATTGAGTAGATTTGCAGGTGAAAATTGATCCGTTAGCGGTTGTACCTTTGTATCCCAATCAATATTCTGAGACAATCGATTTACAAGACTCTCAAGATCTACTCCGTGAGGTAAAAGTTTAGCCTGCATCATTTCATCCGCTATAATTTTTTCGGGAAACTTCTCACAATTACAGGCAAAAATTATTCGATTTCCTTTAGTTGGTGATTTCAAAAACTTAAGCTGTTCAAACACGGATTGATACGTTACTGATTCGTAATCATATAGCTTACTACCACTAAAAGTATTTGCTGATAACAATCCATTAGCGGCAAGCAGTTGCTTTGTTTCTGTTAGAAACTCTTTAGTAAGAAGGTGTTCTGGAATATAATCACCATTAAAAGCGTCAAGAATTATCCAATCAAAATATTGTTTTTTCTTAATGGCTCGTTTTATATACACCCTACCATCTTTAATCGACGTTTTGATCTTATCACTCTCAGAATAGTCGAAGTATTTTTTAGCCAATTTAGCAACGGCTGGGTCGATTTCAACTGAAATAACTTCTGCATCGGGTAAAACCTTTGAGAAAACACTCGGCAAACTTCCGCCACCTAGTCCAATAATTAAAATTCTTTCAGGTGATGGATTGATTGCCAGACCAGCCATAATTGATCGGGTATATTCAAACACCAATTTGTCTTTATTGTTTAAATCAATGCACGCTTGATTCGAGATTGAGCGTGTACGGGATTCAAAACGCATACAACGGCGTTTATTTTTTTCTGTAATAACGATATTTCGATAGATTGATCGTTCTTTATGAATCGTTCTAGCAGGCAAACTAGCCGATATAAAACCAAGTATTATCAGAACAACTAAAGATCTCACCATATCACCTCTAAACATAAATGGTATTTAATTCACCTTGTGTGGTGAGAACCGACCAAGACTAAGCGCTATTAGCCCTGATGTGAACATAATAGAAACCGTTAGCCATAAAATTTGATTGATTTCTAGCCACAAAACCAAATAAAAGGATGTAAAAATCGTGCCTATCGCGCTACCTATAGTCGAGACAAAATACAAAAGACCTGCAGTTTGTCCCGAAGAATGTTTTGATTCAGTCAAAATACGAACTGAATAGGGTGCAATAATTCCCATAATTACGGTTGGCAATAAAAATAACAGTGTTGACGCCAGCAGTGAGCCATAACGTGGATCTTCTACTCGTTCAAATACCCAATCCATTATTTCGTTTGAAAAAAATATTGTTGGAACTATGCAGACCGCAGACAAAATAAAAATAGCCCCATATTTATTTAAGTTTGGATTAAAAAGAGAGAGTTTTCCGCCAAGCAAATAACCAATAGAAAGCGCCAGCATAAAAATAGTAATAATACTACCCCAAACATAGACGCTACTGCCAAAATAGGGCGCTAACATTCTGCCGCCAAGCAGTTCAAAACACATAATTGAAAAACCGGCACAAAAGGCGAGTAGGAGGATTGCTGCTCTGTTCATTGTTGATCGAATATGGATTAAAAATAAGGGGTAACGATACATGGGTTACCGCTAACGAGCAACCATAAGCGCTGATTCTAGCAGCAACTCAGTAAGTTATCCTTTAATTTGTCTGCTGGTCAAGCTAAAATCAACCATCTATTAGCGAAACCCTTTAATTCTCATGCGAAGAGCGGATAGACTATTTCAAATTACTCAAATTCTTCGTAACCGCAGGACTGTCACAGCCAGGCAACTTTCAGAAAGGTTGGAAGTCTCTGAGCGTACGATCTATCGGGATATTCAAGATTTAAGCTTGTCAGGCATTCCTGTTGAGGGAGAAGCAGGAGTGGGTTATATGCTGCGTCACTCTCTAGATGTTCCGCCAATGATGTTTAATACCGATGAACTTGAGGCAATCTTGCTAGGGGTTAAAATGCTTAAAAGCTGGTCCAGCAATGCGTTAGCTCAATCGGCGCAAAGTGCCCTTGATAAAATAGAAGCTGTTTTACCGGATGAGTTAAAACAAAGTCTCGATAACCGAAAACTATTTGTTCCAAATTTTTTGGTCTCGCATCAACATCAGGATAATTTTGAATCTCTTCGCAACGCAATTAATCAGCAACACTGTATCGAAATCGATTATCAGGCGATCAACGGCGATAAATCTTCCCGCAAGTTAGAACCACTTGGTTTATATTATTGGGGAAAAATTTGGACTCTGGTAGCGTGGTGTAAACTAAGAAAGGCTTTTAGAGTTTTTCGGGTGGATTTAATTCAAGCGATCAGAAATAACAAAATATCATTTCAGTCAAAACACGGTCAATCATTAGATGATTATATCGCGATGCAAAATCAGCGTTATGCTTCGCATTTCGATCAGAAAGAGTAATCTGTAAGTTTAAAGTTTATCGATATAAATAAAGAGAACCATGCCAACAAAACAAGAACTCCATTCCAAACTGACTCAATCCAGAAATATAATTGACGAAAAAAATCAATTGAGGATTATTGTTATTGGTGCAACATCTGGTATCGGTCTTGCCATTGCTCGCCAATATTTAGACGCAGGTTACTTAGTTGGATTAACCGGGCGGCGAGAAAATTTACTACACGATGTTCAACATAAATATTTTGGCAGAGCTTACGTTCAGGTCATGGATATAAGTAAAGCGACTTTAGCATCATCACAACTCGAAAATCTAATTGAAAAAATGCAAGGCGCAGACATTATTATAGTAAATGCTGGAGTCGGCTTCGTAAACCTAAAACTTAGATGGAAAAAACAAGCTCAAACAATCGATGTAAACGTCACTGGCTTCACTGCATTATCTTCAACTGCAATGAAATACTTTATGGCGCAGGGTAAAGGTCAGCTGGTCGGTATTTCATCTATCGCAGGACTTAGAGGAAGTGATTTGGCGCCTGATTATGCCGCATCAAAAGCTTATGTATCGAATTATTTAGCCGGACTAAGAAAAAAAGCAGTCAAGGCAAAACTGCCAATTTACATAACCGATGTATTACCTGGTTTTGTTGACACACCGATGGGACAATCTGAGCAACGATTTTGGGTTGCGTCGTCTGAAAAAGCTGGCAAACAAATTATTAACGCGATACAGAAAAAGCATAAAGTCGCTTATATAACTAAACGCTGGCGATTAATTGCCTGGTTGATCCATTTACTCCCCGACTGGATCTACAATCGAATTTAGCAACCAAATTTCTACCCTAACTGCTCAAATGAAAACAGGTTAACATTATGAATTTAAACGGGTCTTGTCATTGCAAAAATATTCGATATCAATTAACTTTAGCTGAGAAACTATCGAAAATCCCTGTTCGATCATGTTCTTGTGAATTGTACAAAACATGCTGCTGTTTATACTTCTATTACAAATTCTAAGCTACTGATCAAAATAAGAAGTTCTGCTCAACTTTTATCCTATCTGTTTGGAACTAAAACAGCTGAATTTTTTTGCTGCGCGACATGTGGCAATTTATGTTACGTGTTAAGTAAAATAAATAAACAAACTTTTGCTGTTATCAATACCAATGTTTTAGATAACGATAATAACCTTCAACTAATTAAATCACGAGCTAATTACGATGGAGAAAGGTTAAAAGATCGTTTAGCAAGGCGAGAAAAAAATTGGATTTCGACCGTCGAAATTATTACAGATCAATAGAATAATCCAATTTTTAAACTCATTTCACAAATAAAGTTTAAAGCCGTTGAGATGTAAGTATATGTGAATATTTACACTTGCGTATCTCAATGTTTATCTATAGGTTGTCATGTCTCGATATTTCTTGAGGAAAAATAGTTTATTTTTCCTCAAGAAATATCGAGACTAAACAGACAACTGTTCACAAACTTATCAACAAGAAAATAAGTATTGAACTGATTTGTTTATAACAAATAACATTAACTATGGAGTTAATATGAATTATCACTCAGATAAAAAGCACAGCATTTTTAAAATATCGAAAAAAGCAATTGCTTGCTCAATGGCAATCGCTGCACTTTCAGCAACCAGTGCTCTTCAAGCGGCAGCGCCTGTAGACGTAGCCAGCAAATTCAAAAGTGTAAGAGCAAACCATGCGATTGCTGGTGAGTACATTGTTCAATTCAATGATCAAGTAATCGACGAACAAGTTACAGCAATGGGCGGCCAACTAATGACCGCTTCCGCAGCGATGCAGCAACGACGTTCAGTAGTTGCTAATATGGCACAAGAAATGTCTAACCTACATGGTGCGCAAGTACAAAGACGTTACAACAATGCGATCTCTGGTTTTGCTGCAAAAATGTCAGAAAAGCAAATGAGAACAATGCTTGCTGATCCTCGCATCCAAGCTATCGAACCAAACCAAGTAATGACGGCATACGCAACTCAAAATGGTGCAACCTGGGGTTTGGATCGGATTGATCAAGCGGATCTACCTCTCGATTCAACTTATACTTATACCAATGATGGTACGGGTGTAAATGCTTACGTTATTGATACAGGTATTTTAGTTTCTCACGGTGACTTTAATGGTCGCGCTGTAAATGGTTTTGATTTTGTGGACAATGATAGCGTTGCTCAAGATTGTAACGGTCATGGTACTCACGTTGCTGGTACTGTAGGTAGTTCTACTTATGGTGTTGCTAAGAACGTTACTTTACACGCTGTTCGTGTATTGGATTGTGCCGGTTCAGGTACTACTGCTGGCGTAATCGCTGGTGTTGATTGGGTTGCAGCTAACGCGGTACATCCAGCAGTTGCTAATATGAGTTTAGGTGGTGGTAGCTCAACCACTCTTGATAATTCCGTACAAAATGCAATTAACTCGGGAATTACATTTGCAGTCGCGGCTGGTAATAGTAATTCAGACGCATGTGTTGGCTCTCCTAACCGTGTAGGCGATGCGCTTACAGTTGCTTCATCAACATCGACTGATGCTCGTTCTAGCTTTTCTAGCTGGGGTACTTGTATCGATTTATTTGCGCCAGGTTCAAGCATTACTTCAACTTGGAGCAATGGTGGCACCAACACGATTAGCGGAACGTCAATGGCTTCGCCACACGTTGCGGGTGTAGCTGCGCTTTACTTACAAGCTAATCCAACGGCAACACCTGCCGCAGTTAACGCTGCAGTGACAGGTAATGCAGTTAGTGGAAGAATTAGTGGCGCAAATGGTTCGCCTAACCTGCTTCTTCAATCTCAGTTTGGTGCGACTCCTCCTCCACCTCCTCCACCGCCACCAAGTAATATTTTAGACAAAGGTGTTGTGGTTAGTGGGCTTTCTGGAGCAACTGGAAGTGAAGTTAACTACACAATGGATGTTCCTGCTGGAGCAACTAACTTAAACTTTGACATTTCTGGTGGAACTGGCGACGCTGACCTTTATGTTAGATTTGGTGCAGCACCAACAACGACAACTTATGATTGTCGTCCATACCGCTCAGGTAACACTGAAAACTGTAACTTCGCTAATCCAAGCGCTGGAACATACCACGTGATGCTTAGAGCTTACTCTAGCTACAGCGGTGTTTCTTTAGTTGGTGATTATACAGCTGGCGGCGGTGGCGGAGGTGGTGATACCTTCTTCGAAAACCTTGCTAACGTTGCTATTCCAGATAACAACGCGACTGGTGTAACTAGCGATATTAACGTCACTAGAACTGGTCAGGCTGGCACTATCAGTGTTGCTGTAGACATCAAGCACACTTGGATTGGCGACTTAATCGTTGATGTAATCTCTCCAAGCGGTACTGTAACTAACCTGCATAATCGCACCGGTAGTTCAGCTAACGATATCTTACAAACCTATACTGTTAATGCTGGAACAGACGGCGCTAATGGAACTTGGCAACTAAGAGTTCGTGACAGAGCTGGTGCTGATACTGGTTTTATCGACGCATGGTCAATCACTTTTTAATCATTAAAAATGTGATACTTAATCAACTTTTTGTTGATTGATAAATGAAAAGGGTAAGTCGTTTGGCTTACCCTTTTTTTGTTTGGCTCTATTCGATCACCAATCAAAATATCATTTCATTACAAATCACGATATTTTAAAATCGCCCTTCATTGATTACTGGTAAAATCCAATATCTAACACTTCCATTACTGCAATCCTTTTTAAGCGAGGTTAATACTTTTTCCTGTTCTTGTTGACGATGTAAGACTTCAAATCGATAAAACTTCCGGTAACCTTCTACTTGTTCATTAATATCGTAGTGACTGTGTTCGCGACTATATCCGTCAATCAGGCTTAGACTAAACCCAGAGATGAAATCTATCTCCATTAGAACATCCACCAGATCATCTTTCATTTCTACTGGCGCAATAAGCACCAATATTTGATCATTCGTTTGCATTTCGATTCTCCAAAGATCGATAAAATAACGGTAACAGATAAAGAGTCGTTATAGTTGAGGTTAATAATCCTCCGATTACCACAATTGCTAGCGGTTTTTGTATTTCAGCACCCGGACCAGTAGCAAAAACTAACGGCAATAAACCAAACATTGCGGTTGTTGCTGTCATCAACACTGGGCGAAGTCGACGAACAGAACCATCGACAATCCTGGAATATAGATCTTTAGCGGTTAACTTTGTTTGTTCAAAATAGCTCACCATAACCACACCATTCAGTACAGCAACACCCAGTAAAGCAATAAATCCGACGGATGCAGGCACAGACAAGTATTCTCCACTGACGAACAGAGCGATAACCCCACCCATTACCGCAAATGGAATATTACCTAAAACCAGACCGGCTTTGCCTAGCGATCCAAAAGTGGTAAATAGAATAATAAGGATCAAAGCCAGCGCTACCGGAATAACTGTCAATAGATTTTTAGTGGCTCTTTGTTGATTTTCAAATTCGCCACCAAACTCTACTGCATAACCCGTTGGCAGATTAATTTGTTTGGCGATTCTGTTTTCAACCTCATCAACATATCCCACAATATCTCTGCCATTAACATTAGTGGTAACTACCGAAAACCTTGCTCCTTGCTCTCGGTCTATCAACAAAGCTCCTTCTTTATAGGCGATATCTGCAATATAACTTAATGGTTTGAGCGATTTATCAGGCATTATCACAACTTTATTTTTGAGATCATTAATTGTAGAAACCTCTTCTGAGGTATTTTTTAAAACCGAAAAAACGATTGGTGTGCGCTTTTTTCCCTGGATCATTTCAGAGAAAGCCACACCTTCTAGCTGTGATTTTAAATAGTGAGCAAACTCTTCTAAGGTTAAGCCATATTCAAGCGCAATTTCCTGTTTAAGTCGAATATTAACAAACTGTCCGCCTTCGGTAATGGAGGTTTGTACATCAACACTACCCTCAACACCCTTCACTAATTCATCAATTTGGCTAGCCAAATTTGCCAGGGTACTTAGATCTTCACCAAATACTTTTATCGACACATCCCCTGTACTACCGGTTAACATTTCAGATACTCGCATTTGAATCGGTTGAGTAAAACCAAAGTTAACACCAGGAAATTGATTGATTACTTGCCTTATGGCTTCTTTTAATTCTTCCTTGTTATCAAAACGCCATTCATCCATTGGATGTAACTCCATGAAAATGTCTGTTTCATTTAATCCCATTGGATCTAACCCAATTTCATCGGAGCCCGTACGTGCAACGATCTGTTTTATTTCTGGTATATTTTTTAATAAAGCCAACTCAATTTGAGTGTCTAATTCGACTGAAGATTCTAGTGTAATACTCGGAGATTTTTCTAATTGAACAATAATGTCACCCTCATCCAGTGTTGGCATAAATGTTTTTCCTAACTGGGTAAACAAGATTAAACTCACAACCAAAACCCCAACCGATCCAGCAATATATTTTTTGGGTTTTTTTAATACGAACTTAAGGCTTAATAGATAATGCTCCTGTAACCATTTAACGATTTTAGGTTCCTTGCTGGCATTGTTATTTAACAACAAAGATGAAAACATCGGCACTAGTGTTAGTGATAGAGCAAGCGCAGAAAACATCGCAAAAACGATGGTCAATGCGACTGGCGTAAATAATTTACCTTCTAATCCGGATAACGTTAATAGCGGCGAAAACACAATGATTACAATTAACGTTCCCGATATTACAGGTACCGCTACTTCTTTAGTTGCGCGATAAATAATATGTAACCTTGGTAAGGTCGTTGATTTCGCTAACTGATTTACAATATTTTCAACTACCACAACCGACGAATCAACAATCATACCAATCGCAATCACAATACCTCCCAGGCTCATCAGGTTTGCGGTTAACCCAATTTTTGACATAAGAAAAAAAGTACAAAGCGCGGCTAATGGCAATGAGATCGAAACAGCGATTGCTGATCGATAGTTACCTAAGAATATCGACAATAATATAATGACCAATATCACTGCCTGAGCAAGTGCGTCTGAAATTGTTTTAATCGCAGTATCTATTAAAGATGCACGATCATAAAAAATATTAATCTCTGTGCCGGACGGTAAAGTCTCTCGTATTAATTCTAATTTTTCTTTAACGCCTGCGACAACTTGCGACGCATTTGCATTTTTTAACGCAATAATAAGTGCCTCGGTTGTTTCAATTCCATCTTTAGTTACCGCACCGTATCGTGGAAGATGACCAATCGAAACATTGGCAATATCTTTGAGACGAATGACCTTATCGTTAAATACTTTAATCACTAATTGCTGTAATTCTTCAATATTATTCAACCGCCCTTCGGCGCGTATAATTAATACATCATTTCCTTTTTGTATTCTTCCAAGCCCCACATTGAGGTTACTTCGATTAATACTATTTTCTAAATCAGAGAAATTAATACCGGCGGACGCCATTAAATACGGATCGGGTGAAATACTATAGGTCTTGGCGTAACCTCCTAAAACATTCACATCAGCAACACCTTCGACCGTTCGCAATATCGGGCGAATTTGCCAATCCAATAATTGGCGTCGTTGCATTAATGTCAGTGAAGGGTTTTCAATGGTAAACATAAACATCTCACTTAACGGAGTGCTCATAGGCGCGACACCGCCAGATATATCTTTTGGCAATGTTTCTCTAACATTAGCGAGCCGCTCATTCACTTGCTGACGTGCCCAATAAATATCGGTCCCTTCAACGAAATCCAAAGTAATATCAGCGATTGCATACTTAGTCGTGGAGCGTAGCATTTCCTGATTTGGTATTCCAAGTAACTCGGTTTCGATCAGCCGAGTCACCTGAGATTCAATTTCCTCCGCTGTCATTCCTGGCGCTTTTAGGATAATTTTTACCTGAGTGGGAGAAATATCTGGAAAAGCATCTATCGGTAATTCTGTCCAGGATTTATACCCAATCGCCACTAAAGTCAGACTTAGAATTCCGATAAACAACCTTTGTGTTAAAGAAAAACGAATAACGGGCTCTAGCATATTATTCTCCCCCCAGACCAATCAATATACCTTGTACTGCACTCACTGAAGAAACTAAAACGCTTTGATCAGTTAAGTCAGTTTCTGATAACACAATATAATCTTGATCAATTGAAGTGATTAATGACACATCAATTATTTTTAGTTGATTGCCTGTGCGAATAAATATTTTGTCCTGCCCTTCAAGATCAAAAATAGCACTTTTTGCAACTCGGTACGCTTGCTGTTTATAATGTGGGATCACCGAATGTCTTTCTCCCAAGAAAATCTGACATTCCTTTTTAACACTTTCGGTCCACACATCAACGAAACCATCCACTGTGATACGACTGACTGATGAAACACCCAACCGACAATTTTCTAACTGAACATACTCCAGATTAGTGACCTGATCCGATGCTAGCTTCAACTTTAATCGAATTTTATCTTCTGGTATAAATTTCGCGATTGTTTCACCTTCGATAACCCGCATATTGATTATCGGCTTTTTTAGTATACCGCTGATAGGCGAACGAATAGTTACTGCGTCCGTATCCTCATCAATAGACTCAATAAGCACATCAAAATGAAGCATATGTTCATACTTTAGAGAGGTTGAGTAATAGTTCTGATTAATCGTTAGCCACTTATCTTCCTCTAACAGTTTTTTATCAAAAAGTTTCTTACTATTTTTCATCCTCTTTTCAGAAATTTCGAATAATTTCCTGGCTGCGACCAGCTCAGATAAAAAGTGATGAACCTCTGGACCACTTAGAGTCGCAAATGGTTGACCTTTTTTAACTATATATCCATCAGCTAAAAGGTAATGCAATTGTTGAACATTGGTGGGAGTCGTTAACACATAAGATTCTCCGTCTTTCACTTTTACACTTGCTAAAACACTTTTTGCCTGTGTATGACTAGTTTTAATAACTGGATTAAACTCCACATTTAGGCTTCCTAGTTCATCGATACCGATATCTTGCGCGTAGCTATTAGTGAGCGTAAACACTAATGCTGATAGTAAGAGAAATCTTTTTTTCATAATGGTATTCCTGCAGCTTGACGTAATAAGGAGTTGTTCTGTTGAATTAACAAATTGATTACCGCATTATCGTTTTGTATTTCCATCGCGTCGATGACTCGGCGCAAGACTAGTTCTTGCCCCATTTCATTCCGTGCTTTCAAATGTTCAATTTGCTGCATTATTTTTTTACTCAACTTGAGAGAATCTTGTAGCAGACTTTGTTTCTTAATTAAGAAATGACGACTTTCCGAGTGCTCGGTTAGTTGTTGATTAATCTTCAGATAATTTTTTTGGTATTCAAGATCAAACTGTACTTTACTCTGTAAACTCTGATTAGCTATAGATTGCGAATTAACTTCAACAAAACTCAGTGGCAACTCGAAAGATAGACCTAGTTGCTGATCTTGAACCCCTAAAGTATCAACTGTTTTTGCAGAAGCTGATAGCATCCAGGGTTCTGCATCACTAGAATTTTCTTTAATCATCAACTTTTGTTGCTGCCAACTACTCGCTAAAAGTAGTACTTCCGGATGCTGAGAAACATTCAACTCGCTGATTTCAGTTTTTTTCTCCATGATTTTTGGCATATTGATCATGCCAGAAATTGCCTGGTACTGAATTCGCCACTTTTTTAATTCTTGTTGATTTTCAAGAGCCTTAATTTGGGTATTGATCGTCTCCTTTTTAACCAGCAAAAGACCGTAATCTGAAACTTCCCCTGCGACAACTAACAGTTCATTATTATTTTCTAACTGCTTCAATACTGATAATTTCTTTTGGATATAAGTTTCATTCGCTTTAGCGATTTCATATGACCAAACTGTTTCCCTGATTAATCCAGAAAAATATAACTTGCGTAGCTCAGACTGCTGTAGTCGGATATCCTTATTAACCTTAATAAGCTGCCTGTCAATTTCCCGTTGTAATCCTGACTTAATTGACAAATTAAGGCTAAACTCCGCTTCATCAGAACCAAAATCCTCCTGGCTACTCAGATAACTCAGCCTAACCGTTGGAGAAGCTGCGAGCCAGGTGCTTGATTGGTAATCAGGCAGATCGTCGACATGAGCGTATCCTCTTGCAATGGTGTTGGCTAGAACCTCTTCTAGTGAAGGAGATTTTCCGACATTTTCTCCTGCAATGGTTTTATTGTCAGATTCGGCATGTGTATTGCCCACAGAGATGAGGTTAAAAAATATCCCCCAAAGCAGTATCGCTTTTACAAATTGTTTGTGTATAGCGCTCAATGTTTCACCGTCCAATTAACTATCAAAATATTACCGTTAGTCTACTATTATCTCCCCCTCAAAAACATCGGACAAAAGTCTCTCAAGTGCTTATAATATAGCCATAGTACATATGCCCTATAATCTATATCCCATTGTTTTGTATGGATAAATCATGAAAAATAAGATCATTGCCGCCACTTTAACGACTGTCATGGTTTTAAATAGCTTCGACGTATTCACTGATATCGGACTAGGAGTGCCCGTATGGCATATTGTGGAAGAGAGTTTTATTGTTCTCATTTCAGCAATTGGAGCCGTTTATCTAATCATCGATATACACAAAAGTACTAAAAAGCTTGAGCAATTGGCTGAAACTCTGTCGGATTCTCAACTTCATTTAAAAAATATTACCGAAAAAATGAAAATTGCTCGTAAGCAATACAGTGAGGTGATCCACCAGCAATTTGAAGATTGGGGCTTAACCAGCGGTGAACAGCAGGTCGGTATGTTATTGCTTAAAGGTCTGAGCTTTAAAGAAATGGCGGTGGTTAGAGAAACCAAAGAAAAAACCATCCGACAGCAAGCTTCGACAATATATCGCAAGGCAGGACTAGAAGGTAGGCACGAATTTTCAGCCTGGTTTTTGGAGGACTTTTTAAATTAGGTTCTTCTCATCAGCACGAAACAGGCACCCTTGCTAGATTCGAAGATTTACCTTCAAATGGTTTACCATTTTCCACTAAATACTTAAAAGACGCCAATGAATCAGCTGCCATTCTTTTTGAGAAATAGATCATTACTGGCTCTAACAACTTACCAAAAACTCCACCTTTTAGCTCAATTTCTGCCTCGGAAGTTAATAAGGTTTTATCATCTTCTTGCGTTACCGACCAGGTATTCTTCGCGGATTTCGTCAGCGGAATATCAAATCCTTCATAGGTAAAAGATCGTCCTTCTTGCCAATCAGTCCATTTTTCATAAATAGTAATATTACCTTTTAGTTCGCAAACTCTTTTGGCACCAACTCCGTGATCAATATTATCAGTACAATAGGATTTATTGATTGGATCAATCCATAAAGAAACATTTTCGATATCTGACAAAACTTTCCACACTTCAGAAATATTTGCTTCAATACAAGCTAATGATTTGAGTTTAAACATAGTTATGTCTCACACTTTATGTCACGAGTTTCAAGATTCATATTACTCCAGTAACATTGAATAATAAACTATCCCATTACTGACTTTCCGATCGCTAACTAATTTAAACCCGAAGCTTTTGTATACTGGGATTGCCATGGTTGAAGACTTCACCCAAAACTCGCCATTACTACCATTTTCTAGACAAATACGTTTAGCTGCTTGCCATAATGACCTTGATATTCCCTTTTTTCTTGAAGAAACATCAACAAAAAGCTGATCAAGTTTTTCATTCTGGTACACGGTAACCAGCCCGACTAATTTTTCGTTCAAAACGCAACACAAGGTCAAGTAGTCTTTGCTTAAAATTCGCTTTCTAATCGCCGACAGCTCGTTTGGCTTGATAAAACTCACATTCCGCAGCAAATTTGTCATTTACAAACAATCCCGCTTAAATGCGCGGCCTGAGCATATTTTTCTCATCATATCGGGCTTAGCCTTTTCTATCAGGCACACTCCACGTTACCATCGCGG